>ERZ746981.13-NODE-13-length-225477-cov-29.883758_pt1 | contig 225477 bp, 194 predicted proteins | sample MGYA00374948_ERZ746981 | MGnify/ENA primary metagenome ERZ746981 (study PRJEB28757, sample SAMN06711160) | food metagenome | host: microorganism | place: China:Harbin | collected 2017-01-30 | study: EMG produced TPA metagenomics assembly of the Analysis of... | reverse complement strand
AGCTGCTCCGTCGACAAATTCCGTAAATCAGACGGATACTCTACCCGGTCCAGTAACGGAAAACGGCCCCGGGAAGGAATGCTCTTCTGCGTCGCCCCGTCACCGGTTGATGAAGCTGCTGTGCCGTGAGTCATTGATGTCATATCCGTCTGGTTTTCGCCGGAGAGACGCGCATGACCGGATCATTGCGGATCATGACACGCCGGGATATGCGCGAGACCCGCTCAGCGTCCGGTTTTTCTTCTGTTCCGGAAGCGCTTGAGGGAGCCTTTTACGTATTCCATGCGGGCGAATGAAAAAACAGGTCCAAAACCGGCTGTTCTGTTGGTCGCGTTTCCTCTGTTCTGACAAGCATAGTTTTTCGATTGACTGGCCTGTGTGTTATTAATGCAACATATCTGCAATCAGGCCTTGAGTGTCCGGAGCGGGCTATCCTATAGCCGAGCCATTCAGAGATCGTGGTCATGTATATTCGCACGCGGGCCATGTGTTGCCCGCAGGCCTGGGCCACGAGACAATTTATATTCTTCATCCCGGACATGCTCATATATATGTCCGCAACATGACAGGCAGTCCGGTGATCCTGCCGGCTTAGGAGCAGAGCGTAATGGCGGTACCCTTGATGCAGGCCGTCCGGGTCGGCGCATATGTCGTCAGGCAGCATATTACCGGACGGAAACGTTATCCACTCGTGCTCATGCTCGAGCCACTTTTCCGCTGCAACCTTGCCTGTGCGGGCTGCGGTAAGATCGATTATCCGGCGGCCATCCTCAACCAGCGGATGACCCTGCAGGAATGTCTCGATGCGGATGCGGAGGCCGGAGCGCCGGTTATCGCAATCGCCGGCGGTGAGCCGCTCCTGCACAAAGAAATGCCGCAGATCGCAAAGGCGCTGATCGAGCGGAAGAAATACGTCTATCTCTGCACGAACGCCCTTCTTCTCGAAAAGAAGATGGATGATTACGAGCCAAGCCCGTTCTTCTCATGGGACGTGCATCTCGACGGCGACCGGGAGATGCATGACGCATCCGTCTGTCAGGACGGCGTCTATGAGCGCGCTGTCGCCGCGATCAAAAAAGCAAAAGCCCGCGGATTCCGTATCTCCATCAACTGTACCCTGTTTGATGGCGCCGATCCGAAGCGCGTCGCATCGTTCTTCGACGAAGTGATGGCGATGGGTGTGGACGGAATCATGACCGCCCCCGGCTATGCTTATGAGCGCGCGCCCGATCAGGAGCATTTCCTGAACCGGCAGAAAACGAAACAGCTGTTCCGCGACATTTTCCGTCTGGGGAAAGGTCACAAATGGCGGTTCACGCAGTCACCGCTGTTTCTCAACTTCCTGGCCGGAAACGAGACGTACCACTGCACGCCATGGGGCAAGCCGCTGCGTAACGTGTTTGGCTGGCAGCGTCCCTGTTACCTGCTGGGCGAAGGATACGCGAAGTCCTTCGACGAGCTGATGAGCGACACGAAATGGGACGATTACGGCACCGGCAACTACGAAAAATGCGCCGACTGCATGGTCCATTCGGGATATGAATCGACAGCCGTGATGGATGCCGTACGTCGCCCCTGGCACATCGCGAAGGTCGCCCTGTTCGGCCCCGAGACCGAGAAGCCCATGGCGCCTGAAATCTCGCTCGCGAACCAGCGTCCGGCCCAGTATATCTATGCCGAGCAGGTCGAAGAGCAGATGAAGGAAATCACGGCCCGCAAGAAACCTGCCAGGATGCCGCGTGTGACGACAGTGATTAACGCTGCCGCCGACAAAAACGCCGCCGTCCCGGCGGACGCCGCCGACTAAACGCCGCGTCCGGTCGTTCGGCGAGATCAGGCCGGAAGAGGGCGGAGCCAGCCGGTTCCGCCCCTTTTTTGTACATTTTCGGGTGTCATGACTCTCTCGATTCTCATCATCCTGCTCCTCGTCGTCCTCAATGGCATTTTCGCGATGGGCGAACTGGCTCTGATCTCCGTGAAACGGCCCCGACTCGTTATTCTGCACGGACGGGGCGTGCGCGGCGCGGACAGGGCGCTGAAGCTCGCCGACGATCCGCAGAGCTTCCTCCCGACCGTTCAGGTCGGCATGACCCTCGTCTCGATCCTTGAAGGCACGTTCGGCGGCATCAAAATCGAGGCCGCGCTGACCCCCTGGCTGGAAAGCTTTCCGGCACTGCGGCCATTCGCGGCCGACATCTCGATGATTGTCGTGGTGGTGGCGATCACGTCCCTCATGCTCGTCCTCGGAGAGCTGGTGCCCAAACAGCTCGCCCTCCAGCATCCGGAGCGGATCGCCGCGCGGCTGGCCCTGCCGCTGGACCTGCTGGCAACCGTCGTGCGCCCGGTCGTCTGGCTCCTCCGGCAGTCCTCGGATCTGGTGCTGCGGCTCATGCGCGTGGCGCCGGCGGACAAGCAGACGCTCACGGAAGAGGAACTGCGGGCCGTTCTGGCCGAAGGCGCGCAGTCAGGCGTGCTCGAGCATGAAGAGCGGACAATGATTGAGCGCCTCCTGCGCCTCGCTGACCGTCCGGTCCGCGCGATCATGACCCCTCGTAACGAGATCAGCTGGATCGAGCGTCACGCCGGACGGGACGTGCTGGTTTCGACACTGCGCTCGACGACCTATTCACGGCTCGTGGTCTGTGAAGGCGGCGTGGATAACCCCGTCGGTGTCATTCTCGCCCGCGACATGCTGGACCGGCTGCTGGATGGCATGCCGGTCTCGATCGAAGCCGGGCTGCGACAGCCGGTCGTGGTGCCGGACACCATCTCCGCGCTCGATATGCTTGAGCGGATGCGCTCCATCCCCCTCGGCGTCGCCCTCGTGGTCGATGAATACGGGTCGTTCGAAGGCATCGTCACGGCCTCGGACCTCTTCGGAGCGATTGTCGGCGAGGTCAGCGAGCATGGCCAGCACACGGTTCTGGAGGCAAGAGCCGGCGACGTGGTGATCCTCGAAGGCGCCGAACCGGCCGACGAGGTGAAGGATCGTCTCAGCCTCGGCGAACTGCCGGGAGAAGGGGATTATCACACGCTCGGCGGCCTGATCCTCGCATTGCTGCGCCGCGTCCCGACCGTGGGCGACAAGGTGGTCTTTTCCGGATGGCTGTTCGAGGTGCTGGAAATGGAAGGCCGGCGGGTCATGCGCGTCCGCGCAAGCCGGCAGGCACTCGCGGAGAACTAGTGCCCGCTTCGCCTCAGCCCCGGAAAATCCGGATGCCGCCGCTGCCTGCGCGCAGCGGACCGCCTGAAAACCTATTCCGCCGCAGCCCGCAACCCGGCGCCCCCGGCCAGCGGGCACAGAGGCAGCGCCCCGGCCATGAAAGCCATGAGCAGTTCCAGATCAGGCGCGAAAGGAAGGCCGGTCCGCGCTGAATCGACCGCCGCAGCGCCAAAGATCAGCGCCGGTGTGACAAGCGGCAATACGAGGAGGGGAAGAAGCACCCCGCCGCGCCGCGCACCCAGAACGACAGACGCAGCCATGCCCCCGACGAGGGACAGCACAATCGTGCCGGGAACGAGACCCGCCATAAGCACCGGAAGTGCCGCTGGCGGCAGCCCCAGCATAATGGCCATGGGAATGGCGGCGACCAGCAGAGGCACCCCTGTGGTCAGCCAGTGCGCCGCCATTTTCGCAAGGGCCACGAGAGACGGGGGCAGGCCAAGCAGCAGAAGCTGATCCAGGGAGCCATCCTCCAGTTCCGAACCGAACAGACGGTCCAGCGGCAGCAGAGCGGCCAGAAGGGCGCAGACCCAGATCACGCCCGGCGCCATGTGGCGAAGCAGCTCCGGCGAAGGACCCAGAGCCAGCGGAAACAACGCGCCGGCCAGAACAAAAAACAGCACCGAACCAAGGGTGTCAGCACCGTGCCGGAGCGCCAGACGCAGTTCCCGCGCCACAATCGCGATAAACAGGCCGCCCATACTCATGCCGGTTCGTGCCACCGCGCATCGTCCACAACCGGAGCGCCCGGCAAAGCGAGGTGACGCGTGTCGGGCAACGGCAGCGGAACATGAGTCGTGGCGACAATCATGCCCCCCTCCGACCGGTGTCGTGCCAGCGCGGTTCCGAGTCGATCCACGGACCGCGCATCCAGACCAAGACTCGGCTCATCCAGCAGCCAGAGCGGCGCGCGGGCCAGGACGACGCGGGTCAGCGCCGCCCGGCGTTTCTGCCCGGCCGAGAACAGACGCACAGGGACATCGGCCAGATGTGTGAGGTCGAACACATCCAGCGCTTCATCCAGCGATTCACCCCGGGAGAAAAGCGCCAGATTCTCGGCGAGCGTCAGGCCAGGCTTGAGAGCGTCCTGGTGTCCCAGATAGGCGATATGCGCGGCATGCATGGTCCGGTCCGTGAGAATGTCGGTGTCCTGCCAGAGCAGGCGACCGGAATCCGGATGACGCAACCCCGCGAGAACACGCAGCAGAGTGGATTTCCCCGCGCCATTCGGACCGGTGAGCAGCAGGGCCTCACCGGCGTCCAGAGTGAGGCTGACATTGTCCAGTACGAGTCGTTCACCACGGAAGACGGAGATATCTTCCGCGCGCAGGAGCGGCATATGATCAGGCGCGGCCGAAATTGGAGTGATCCCTTAATTGTGACCGGAAACAGCCCTGTCCGGGCCTGTGCTCGCGTTCTCGTGGTCGCCGGTACGCTTGTGCCCGGACCCTTCGCCGGTATGTTCTAGCGCCGATCAGAGATCAAGCCGGCGAGCGGGGTAATTCCCGGGCAAAGGCGTTCATCGCAGATCGTGATGTGACGCTGCCGGTATCGACATGCCAGCGTGATGCTGTTGTCGCGGAGGAAGTTACATGAAAGCGGTTGGGCACGATTCGCTGAAAACCGGGCGTGAGCTCAAGGTTGACGGTAAGACCTACCATTATTTCTCAATTCCTGAGGCGGAGAAGACCATCGGCGACGTGAGCCGTCTGCCGGTCAGCCTCAAGGTGCTGCTTGAAAACATTCTGCGTTTCGAGGACGGACGGTCCTACACGCAGGATGATGCGAGAAAGATCGCAGCATGGCTGCCAAAAGGCAGCAGCACGAAGGAAGTTCCCTTCAAGCCTTCCCGCATTCTGATGCAGGACTTCACCGGCGTTCCCGGTGTCGTCGACCTCGCCGCGATGCGTGACGGAATTGTCGAGCTGAAGGGCAATCCTGACAAGGTGAACCCGCTGGTGCCGGTCAACCTCGTGATCGATCACTCGGTCATGGTGGACGTCTACGGCACGAAGGACGCGCTTCAGGAAAACATCACGATCGAATTCGACCGCAACGGCGAACGGTATGCGTTCCTGCGCTGGGGTCAGGAAGCGTTCAAGAACTTCTCCGTGGTCCCGCCCGACACAGGCATCTGCCACCAGGTGAACCTCGAGCACATCGCTCAGGTGGCCTGGACCGCGGAAGTCGGCGGTAAGGAATACGTCTACCCGGATACGCTGTTCGGCACGGACTCCCACACGACCATGGTCAACGGCCTGGGCGTGCTCGGATGGGGCGTCGGCGGCATCGAGGCCGAAGCCGCCATGCTGGGTCAGCCAATCGCGATGCTGATCCCGGACGTCATCGGCTTCCGCCTCACGGGCAAGCTGCCGGAAGGCGCAACGGCAACCGATCTCGTGCTCACCGTCACGCAGATGCTGCGTAAAAAGGGCGTGGTCGGCAAGTTCGTCGAGTTCTTCGGCCCTGCTCTCGATCACCTGCCAGTCGCCGACCGTGCGACGATCGCGAACATGGCTCCGGAATACGGCGCCACCTGCGGCTTCTTCCCGGTCGATAAACTGACACTCGATTACCTGCACGAGACGGGTCGCGATGCGCACCGCCTGAAGCTGGTCGAGGAATACTACAAAGCCCAGGGGATGTTCCGTACATCCGAAACGGCTGAGCCGGTCTTCACCTCTACCCTGGAACTCGATCTCTCCACGGTCGTGCCGTCCATCTCGGGTCCGAAGCGTCCGCAGGATCGTGTCGTTCTGACAGACGCCACATCGGCTTTCGAAAAAGAGCTGGTCTCCGGTCTGGGCGTCCCCGCCAACGACATCGACAAGAAAGCGAAAGTCGCCGGCACGAATTACGAGATCGGCCACGGCGACGTGGTGATCGCGGCCATCACGTCCTGCACCAACACCTCCAATCCGGCCGTTCTGATCGCCGCCGGTCTGGTGGCGCGTAAGGCCCGCGCTCTCGGCCTGAAGCCGAAACCCTGGGTGAAGACGTCGCTGGCGCCGGGATCGCAGGTGGTCACCGATTACCTGAACCGCGCCAACCTGACCGAAGACCTCGACGCCCTCGGCTTCAACACCGTCGGCTATGGCTGCACGACCTGCATCGGTAACTCAGGCCCGCTGGCCGATAACATCGTCGATGCGATCGAAGGCAACAACAAGCTCGTCGCGGTGTCGGTCCTCTCCGGCAACCGTAACTTCGAGGGACGTATCTCCCCGAACGTGCGCGCCAACTATCTCGCCAGCCCGCCGCTCGTTGTCGCCTATTCGCTGCTCGGCACAATGCGCAAGGACATCACGAAGGAGCCGCTCGGCACGTCGAAGGACGGCAAGCCGGTCTACCTGAAGGATATCTGGCCGACGAACAAGGAAATCGCCGCGCTGATCGGATCGTCGATCAACCGCGAAGAGTTCATCAAGCGCTACAAGGACGTGTCCAAGGGCACGAAGGAGTGGCAGGATCTCAAGGTCGCCACAGGTTCCGAGACCTATAAGTGGGATCCGAAATCCACCTATGTGCAGGACCCGCCGTACTTCAAGCATATGTCGGCCGAGCCCGCGGCTGGCGGCGGCGATATCAACGGCGCGCGTGTTCTCGCCCTGCTCGGCGACAACATCACGACCGATCACATCTCACCCGCCGGTTCGATCAAGAAAGACTCACCGGCCGGCAAGTATCTGATCGAGCACGGCGTGCAGCCGAAGGACTTCAACTCCTACGGTTCGCGTCGCGGTAACGACCGCATCATGGTGCGTGGCACATTCGCCAATATCCGCATCAAGAATGAAATGCTTCCAGGCACAGAGGGCGGGCTTTCAAAGCACTTCCCCGATGGCAAGGAAGGCTTCATCTACGATGTGGCCATGGAGTACAAGAAAGAGCACGTGCCTCTGGTCGTCTTCGGCGGCAAGGAATACGGTATGGGCTCGTCGCGTGACTGGGCCGCGAAAGGCACCCTGCTGCTCGGCATCAAGGCCGTGATCGCGGAAAGCTTCGAGCGTATCCATCGCTCCAACCTGGTCGGCATGGGTGTTCTGCCCCTGCTCTTCAAGGAAGGCACGACACGCAAGACGCTTGGTCTGAAAGGCGATGAAGTCATCGACATCAAGGGGCTTGAGAAGATCACCCCCCGGATGGACGTGACGATGGTCATTCACCGCGCCGACGGAAAAACGGAAGAAGTGCCGCTGCTCTGCCGTATCGATACTCTGGACGAGGTCGAATATTACCGGCATGGTGGCATCCTTCATTACGTTCTGCGCGGGATGCTCAAGGCTGCCTGAGACACACTCGTCTTACGACGACCATGAAATTGCCGACCCGGTGGAAACCGGGTCGGCTTTTTGCGTTGAGACGGTTCTGCGCGCGGAATCGCTCTGTAAATCCTTCGATTCCCATAAGGTGCTCCGCAACGTCTCGCTGACGGTCGAGCGCGGAGAGCTCGTCTCCATCATCGGACCTTCGGGCTGCGGAAAATCGACGTTTCTCCGCTGCCTGAATTTTCTCGAAATCCCCGACAGCGGCGTCGTCACCATCGCCGATGACAGCATTCGCCGCAGCAGCGGCCCGTGGCGCGCGTCTGACGAGGCGCTGGCGCATCAGCTGCGGGCGCATGTCGGAATGGTGTTCCAGTCTTTCAATCTGTTCCCGCATCGGACGGTGCTGGATAACGTCATGCTCGCGCCACGGGTCGTGAAGCACGTCGCGCCTTCGGTGATCGAAGCCGAAGCCCGGGACCTGCTCGCCAAAGTCGGCCTTGAAGCAGCGGCGCTGCGCTACCCCGCCACGCTGTCCGGCGGCCAGCAGCAGCGCGCGGCCATCGCCCGCGCCCTCGCGATGCGCCCGGATGTCATGCTGTATGACGAGCCGACCTCCGCCCTCGATCCCCGCGTCGCCGAGGAGGTGCTCGAAGTCATGCGCGCCCTCGACCGGGAGGGAATGACCCAGATCGTGGTCACCCACGACATCCGCTTCGCACGCGCGGCGTCCGACCGGATCGTGTTCATGGAAAGCGGAGAAATCATCGAAACCGGTGATCCCGATGAGATGTGCCTGAATCCACGGGACCCCCGTACCCGCGAATTCCTCGGAGCCTCTCTGTGAAAAAAGCAGTGTGGGGTGCGTTGCTGCTCGCAATGCTCACCGGCCTGACCGCCGCCCCGGCAATAAGAGCCGAAGACACGCGGGCAGAAGACGCGCAGGCCGGAAACACGCAGGCGGGAAACATACACGCAGGGAGCGCGCTGCGATGGGCGGCGGACGGCTCGGCGAATGTGCCGTTCACCTTTCATGATCCGGCCGAAGAAAGCCGCATGGTCGGATTCGAATACGACATCATGCAGGAAATCGGACGGCGGCTGGGGAGAGAAACGCAGTTTACCCAGAATGACTGGGACGGGCTGATTCCCGGACTTCAGCGCGGCTTCTACGACATGGTCGCCGACGGCATCGAAATGACGCCCGAACATGTCGAAGCGCTCGATTTCAGCCGGCCCTATTATGTGACATCGGAACGGATCGTCGTCCGCCGGGATCAGGCCGGGCTGGATTCTTTCGAGCGTCTCGGCGGCCATACCATCGGAACGATCAAGGATACGCTCGCCGAACGGATGCTGCGAAGCCGCGCCGACATCACTCTCCGTTCCTATGACGAAGAGTCCAACGCTTTCGCCGATCTGCGGAACAGCCGGCTGGACGCCGTCCTGCTCGACGGGCCGATCGCTCTGTATTACGGCGAGGCCGATCCGGATTTCCGGATCGCCGGCCCGCCGGTCGGCCATCTCGCTTACGGAATCGCATTCCGAAAAGGCGCCAACCAGGACCTGCGGCATCAGGTGGATACCGCCCTTCAGGCCATGGTGGCGGACGGCTCGCTGCACCGGATTCTGGCGCGATGGAATCTCTGGACACCGGAGATGGCGGAATGGACCGGCGATCATTCAGAACCCAACATCGTTCCGACCGAATGGGAACATTATCTGGCCTCCACCGCCCCTACGAGCGGCTGGACGGCGAGATTTTACAGATATGTCAGCTTCCTGCCGCTGATCGGACGCGGGGCGCTCCTCACCCTGGTCGTTTCCGGCTGCGCCATGGTTCTCGCGGTCGGGATCGGGCTGGGCCTGGCTCTGGCCCGCCGGTACGGGCCATCCTGGCTTGCCGCATTGTCCACGCTGTATGTCGAGATCGTCCGGGGCACACCCCTGCTGATCCAGATCCTGTTCATTTTCTACGGACTTCCCAGCATCGGAATCCGCCTCTCGCCCTTCGTGGCCGGAGTGATCGGGCTTGGCCTGAACTACGCCGCCTATGAAGCGGAGAATTACCGCGCGGGACTTCAGTCGGTAGCACGCGGGCAGATGGAAGCCGCGACAGCCCTGAACATGACGCATTTTCAGGCACTGCGTTATGTCGTCGTGCCCCAGGCATTCCGTGTCGTGGTGCCGGTCATGACCAACGACTTCATCTCGCTGCTCAAGGACTCCTCGCTGGTCAGCATCATTACCCTGACGGAACTCAGCCAGACCTATGTGCGGCTGTCCTCAACATATTTCGATTATTTCGGACCGGGACTGATGGTCGGCGCGGCCTATCTGCTGCTGGGTCTGCCATTCGTGAGGCTGGCGCGGCTGGCGGAGCGAAGACTCTCCGTCAGCGAACGCCGGGGCGGGGGACGTCACTGATCCGGCTTCCATTCCAATCTGAATGAAGCCAATGCGTTTTCGGTATGGCGGCCTCCATTTCCGCCATATTGTGTATAAATAAACAGTTGGTCATCATCGCGTCACATTCCTTTCATGGCGGCGTCTGATGGACCTCCTTTCTGCCCTGCACAGCTTTGTCCGCGTCGCGGCGACAGGCTCTTTTTCCGCAGTCTCCCGCGAAACAGGGGCGAGTCAGCCAACAATCTCGCGGCATATCGCGCTGCTTGAGGCCCATTACGGAACGACGCTGTTCGCGCGGACCACGCGCAGCCTCATGATGACGGAGGACGGACGCAGTCTTCTTCCGCATGCCTATGAAGTGCTGGAAATCCTCGAAACCGCCGAAACGGTCCTCGGCCGGCGCCGGGCCTCCGTGTCCGGCCTCGTCCGCCTGGGCGTAACAACGGCTTTCGGGCTCTATCTGACATCGCGGATCAACGATCTGCTGAAACGTCATCCCGATCTCTCCGTCGAACTGATCATGCGGGACGGCTTCGGCGACCTGGTCGAGGAAGGCCTCGATCTGGCCATCCGCGTCGGGGAAATCGCGGAAGGATCGCTGATCGCGCGCAAGCTCGGCTCAGTGCACCGGTCTCTCGTCATGTCCGCAAAGAATTTCACCCCGAACGGGTCACTCGAGCACCCGCGCGATCTCGCCGATCAGGCCTGTGTGGTCTACACCTATGGCGGCGGTCGTCAGGACTGGCATTTTTATGGCGACGGCGAAGAAAGCGTCGTTGCCCCCGCAACGGTCTTTCGCGCCAACAGCAGCGAGGCCGCGCTGTATGCCGTCCAGGCCGGAGTCGGCATTGGACTCCTGCCGGAATTTCAGGTCCGCGACCTGATCGCATCCGGCGAACTGGTCCGCCTGTTCCCACAGTGGCACGTATCGCCCATGCCGCTTTACGCAGTTCATACGGGACCAAGAACGCTGCCCCTGCGGACACGGACCGTGCTGGATTTCCTCGTCGAAATTTCGTCCGGAATCCTCAGGGCCGAGTAGAAGAAAGTCCCTGCCACTCCGGAGACTGCTTCAAAAGCCGTCCTGTAAAACCGCTTTTAAATTATAAAAGTTTTTGGTGAAGCTTTTTTCAAAAAGCTTCAAAGAGACAAAACCTTTCACAAAAACCGATGATGCTGTGTTTTTGCGTTCCGCCTCTTTCCAAAAAAGCGGTGTCTTCTGAAGCTTTTTGAAAAAAAGCTTCACCAAAAACTTCTGTATAACTAACCGGAGGTTCACAGGCAGCCTTTTGAAGCAGTCTCTCAGACCGCACCACAAAAACCAGCTTCCCCGCAAAACCAGACAGCGCAACGGACAATGTCCCGTCCGCGTAACCCGGTTTTACGAACCGGAAAGCACACGCCGGATCGCACCGGTCAGGCGGGACAGCTCATCGACAGTGATCGTAAACGCCGGCGTGAGATAGACGATATTGCGGAACGGCCTGATCCACACGCCCTCCTCCGTAAACCGGGCTCTCAGGGCTTCAGGACTGGCAATACGATCCAGCTCGACAACACCCGTCGCGCCCATCACCCGGACATCGCGGACCCCCGGCAGAGACCGGCATGGCTCAAGCTGGTCACGAAGCGCCGCCTCGACAGCCGCAACCTGCTCCAGACGAGGCTCGGTTTCAAACAGATCGAGGGAAGCGTTCGCGCAGGCACAGGCAAACGGATTGGCCATGAAGGTCGGCCCGTGCATCAGCGCATGCTCCGGGTCGTCGGAGAGAAACGCCTCGTAAATATGGCGCCGCGCGACGGTCGCCGCGAGCGCGACCGTGCCACCGGTCAGAGCCTTTGACAGCGTGATGATATCCGGAACAATCCCGGCCTGATCGCAGGCGAACATCGTCCCCGTCCGCCCGAAGCCGGTAAATATTTCATCCAGAATCAGCAGGACACCATATTTGTCCGCAAGCCGGCGCAGAGTGCGAAGCACCCCGGGGCTGTGAAAGATCATGCCGCCAGCCCCCTGGATGAGCGGCTCCACGATAATGGCGGTGATCGTCGCGGCATGTTGCGCAAGAAAAGCCTCGAACGCGGCGGTGGACGCCTCGTCCACCGGCAGATCGACGACATATTGCGACGGCATCACGCCGGCAAAAAGGTGATGCATCCCTTCTTCCGGGTCACAGACCGCCATGGTCGCAAGAGTGTCGCCATGATAGCCGCCCCGGAAAGAAAGCAGCTTCACGCGGCCAGCCTCTCCGCGATTGATCCGGTACTGAACCGCCATTTTGATGGCGACCTCAACAGCGACGGAACCGGAATCCGTATAGAAAACATGGTCCAGATCGCCCGGCAGAAGCGCCGCCAGCCGCGAGGCCAGCTTCAGCGCGGGCTCATGCACCATCCCGCCGAACATGACATGCGGCATACGCATCAGCTGTTCAGCCGCGCAGGCGCGAATATGCGGATGATTATAGCCGTGACACGCCGTCCACCAGGCCGCCACCCCGTCCGTCAGAACCCGCCCGTCTTCCAGTTCGATCAGACTGCCACGGGTGGACCGTGCCGCGAGAGGAGCCGGAGCGGTCTTCATCTGACTGTAAGGCAGCCAGACATGCGGGAGACCCGTGATATACCAGTCTGGTGTGGACAAGGAGAGTTCCGTTTTCTGCAAATGATCCGGCCGCCGACCTATACAGCGTTCATCCGCACTGCTGAAGCGGAGAACAGATGCCCGGACAGACGGGAGAAACACGATACCCGCCTCCCTCCGGCAGCAGCCCGTTCAGCAGCAGCCCGTCCGGCAGCGATCCGCTCCGGGCCGCCAGCCCCGTTCCGGAACCGGTCCCGGCTCTGAGAGCCAGCCGTCTGGCCACGATTGACCGGCACGCCCGCCTCCGGCACCACAGCGACATCATGACACGGTTCGACCCTCTTTTTCAGCAGGCCCTCGCGGAGCTCGACGCCGGAAGCAGACGGCGGCGCCTGAAAACACTCACCCCCGTGGGACCGGTCACGCTGGCCCGGCCCGACGGCAGCCGTCTGACCGATTTTTCGTCAAACGATTACCTCGGACTCGCCCGGCACCCTGCGCTGACAGAGCGATCCGTCGAATGGACGGCCCGTTTCGGCACCGGCTCCGGCGCATCGCGGCTGGTAACGGGAAACATGCCCCTGCACGAACAGGTCGAGGCAAAAATCGCCGCTCTGAAAGGCTGCGAGGCCGCGCTTCTTTTCGCCAGCGGCTGGCAGGCCAACGCTTCCCTCGTGCCGGCTCTGGCGCGCCTTTCCATCGAACAGACCGGAACGGCCCCCCTCGTCTTCACGGACCGGCTGAATCACGCCAGTCTCCATCAGGGCTGCGCCGCAGCCGGCGTAAGACAGATACGCTTCCGGCATAACGAACCCGCTCATCTCGAAGCCCTGCTTCTGAGCCGCGCGGAGGAGCCGGGACTGCGGATCATCCTGACCGAAAGCGTCTTCAGCATGGACGGCGACCGTGCCGACATCGCCGCCCTGGCGCGCGTGGCGGATCGCTTCGACGCCTTCCTCTGTCTCGACGAAGCGCACGCAACAGGCGTTCTTGGCCCCGGCGGCGCGGGACTGGCAGGAGAGGGAGCAGCCAGAACAGAGCTGGCCCGCACAGAAGCAGTACCCCTCGTCATGGGAACATTCAGCAAGGCGCTGGGCGGAATGGGCGCTTATATCGCCGGCTCGGCGGCGCTGTGCGACTGGCTGCTCAACACAGCGTCGGGATTCGTCTTTTCGACAGCCCTGCCTCCCTCCGTCCTCGGCGCCGCCGACGCAGCACTCGACCTGCTGCCCCGCCTGGACACGGAACGGACGCGCGTCGCACAGCACGGAGCCGTCCTGCGCGCGCACCTTGCCGAAGCCGGCCTGAGCACCGGAGACTCCTCGACGCAGATCGTGCCGGTCATGATCGGCGGCGCGGCGGAAGCCATGCAGGCCGCCGCGGCGCTGGAAGCCGAAGGTTTTCTCGCGGTCGCGATCCGGCCCCCGACAGTGCCCCGTGGACAGAGCCGCCTGCGGGTGACCCTGTCCGCCGCGCATGACGAGGAGATGGTCGAACGTCTCGCGGAGACCATTATCCGGCATTGCGGGCACGGCTGATGAAGATCGTCCTTGTTCATGGATGGGGTTTCGACAGGCATTTCTGGAAAAAGACGGCCCGCATCCTCGGAAGCGGAGTCATCGTTCCGGATCTCGGCTTCTTCGGCCCTCCCGACCTCACCATTCCGACCGGCGAACCTCTGACCCTCGTAGGTCATTCCCTCGGCCTGCTGCGCCTGCTCTCAATGCCGGACGATCTCCTGCCCGAAGGCAGCCTTTTTCTCGGCATCAACGGCTTCACACGCTTCGCCCGCGCCCCTGATTTTCCCTCAGGAATCGCTCCGCGCGTGCTGGATCGCATGATGGCAGCCCTGCAACGTGACCCGGACACAGCAGTCCGGCAGTTTCATGCGAGCTGCGGCCTGACCGATCCACGCCCTTCAACAGAAGAACCGGAACTGCCCACAGGAACCCCGGTGCCGGAGCGACTGCGAGACGGTCTGATGATGCTGAGAAACGGCGACGCCCGCTTATCCCGTCGGCGAATCAGCGCGGTGCTCGCCGGCAGGGATGACCCGGTCGTCACTCCCGCGATGACGGAAGCCTGTTTTCCCCGGGACCTCGTGTGCTGGTCCGAAACCGGAGGGCATCTTCTGCCACTGACACACCCCGATCTTTGTGCCCGGTTTATCCGGACTGTCATGGAGCAGCATAATGACGCGGCCTGATCGCGGCAGGAACGCGCGTCACCGCATCGGCGCCCGTTTCGACGCCGCGGATGATTACGACACCGCAGCCTCGGTCCAGCGGCTGACGGCGCGTTGTCTCATGACGCGGATCAGATCGGCTTTCGGAGAGCAGGCGCCGGCCCGGATTCTGGAATTCGGCTGCGGCACAGGCGCCCTGACCGCTCTCCTGCGCGAGACATGGCCCGAAGCCGACATCACAGCGACGGATATCGCCCCCGGAATGCTGGCGAGAGCGCAGGCCCGCTGTGGCCGGGGCGTGACGTTCGTTCGCATGGATATGGCCGAGCCTGAGAAGGCGACGGCAGTTCAGGGACCGTTCGATCTCATCTGCGGCAATCTCGCCCTGCAATGGGCGGAAAACAGAGAAAAGGTCCTGTCGGCCCTCGCCGGCCTGCTGGCTCCGTCTGGCGTTCTCGCGGTCTCCACCCTGGCCTCGGAAAGTTTCGCGGAATGGAAAGTCGCCCACGAGGCCGAAAATGTCAGTGCCGGCATCCGCCTGTATCCGCCGCTTCAGACGCTTGCCGAAAGCTGGCCGAAGAGATCCTCCTGCCTGTCCGGACGCTGGCTGTCCGAAACACTCATCGAGCAGCCGGAGAGCGGCCTGGCGTTTTTGCGGGGACTGCGCCGCATCGGCGCGACAGAGCCGCTTCCCGGCAGCCGGCCTCTCACACCCGGCGTCATGCGGCGCGTCCTCCGGCGCTTCGATAAGAATGGCGCCTCGATAACATGGGAAATCGCTTACGGCCTGTTCCGGACGCCCCCAGGGCCCGGAGTGTTCGTGACAGGAACGGATACCGGTGTCGGCAAAACGATCGTCTCGGCATGTCTGGTCCGGGCCTGGCAGGCGTCCTACTGGAAACCGCTTCAGACCGGCCTCGCCGATGAGGACGGCGATACACCGGAGATTGAACGCCTGACCGGGGCGGCTCCGGAACGGATTTTCCCCCCGGCGGATACATTTCTGGCGCCGCTCTCCCCCGAAGCAGCCGCAAGAGCGGAAGGCCGGCACGTCGATCTCTCCCGTCTCGTCCTGCCGGAAGCGAACGGGACCCGGCCCCTGGTGGTCGAAGGCGCCGGCGGCCTGCTGGTCCCCGTAACACCACCAGTCGCCGCGACCGGCCAGCCCGGAATGATGACGCCGGGAGTGATGATGCCCGGAGTTATGATGATCGACATCATCGGCAGATACGGCCTGCCGGTGGTGCTCGTCGCACGCAGCGGTCTCGGTACCCTGAACCATACGCTGCTGAGCCTGGCCGCTTTGCGGGAGCGCGGACTGGCGGTGCTGGGTGTCGTGCTGAACGGACCGCTCAACCCCGACAACCGCAGAGCGATTGAAGAACACGGCAGAGTAAGGGTGCTTGCCGAACTGCCGCACATGCCCCGCATGACACCAGAGGCGATCGACCGCCTGGCGCAGCTTCTGCCGGACTGGAAGACTCAGACTCCATAAAGGCCTTACCCTGAACCCGGCCCGGATACCCCATCCCTCATGTCATCGGCACACCGCCCGGTAACGCGGCAGCCAGGTAGCCAGTGTGTCTGCTTCCACACCCGGAACACGAAAGCCTCTACAGTCCGGCCTCACACTCCGGCCGACGAAATACGTCTGCCAGACGCCCTCAGCGCCGCGTTTTTCGCCTGACCGGCCGCGACGCAGCGGAAGCCGGCGACAACTCCGGGACAGGCATGACCGTCAGCCGGAGCCCAAGTTCGCTCTCGATCCTGCGCATCGTCCTGCGTTCGGCAGCAGCACACAGGGTCGCCGCCCAGCCCTGCCGCCCGGCACGGCCCGTACGACCGATCCGATGCAGATAGGTTTCGGGCAGAGACGGCGGCGCCATATTGATCACCTGGCCGACCTGTTCGATATCGAGACCTCTCGCGGCAATATCCGTGGCCACAAGGATCATGGCCTTCCCGCTTTCGAAATCCTGAACCGCCGCGTTACGGGTCGGCTGGGTAAGCCGACCATGCAGCACGACAGCGCTGAGCTTTCGTCTGCGCAGATAATGCGTGAGCGTATCCGCCTCGTCCCGGGTGGCGACAAAGACGATCGCGCTCCGGTTCCGGTGACGGGTCAGCAGCGCTTCGGCGGTCGCCGGTTTCGCATCCGGTTCGACGAAGAGAATCGCCTGCCGCACGGAGGGCCGGGTATGTCCCGCCGGCTCGATCTGCAACGGCTTATGCAGGAAATCCTGCGCCACGGCCGCGCTGCCGGCCGAAAGAGTCGCGGAAGCCAGAACGGTCTGGCGCTGCGGTGGCAGGAGCGCCCGGATATCCTGCATTTCTTCCCGAAATTCATTCGTCATCAGGCGGTCACCCTCATCAAGAACAAGGTGACGGCAAGAGGCGAGGTCGAGCTGTTCCGTCCGCAACAGGTCGAGAAGACGGCCAGGTGTCGCAATGATAATGCGGCATCCCGCAGGTGGCAGACCGGCATCCGGAGCCGGTTTGACCGCACCAGACCGACCGCCACGCCGGGGGGAGGGCGCGACTTCATGGGCGCCGCCGTAGACCGCAAACGGGATCAGCGCCGGATCGGGCGCGAGCACTCTGCCCATTTCAGCAACCTGCCGGGCCAGCTCCCGTGTCGGTACGATCACAAGCGCCGTCGATGTCTTCCCGCGGCTCATCATCTCCATGAGGGGAAGCAGATAGCTGGCCGTTTTGCCGGTTCCCGTAGGCGCGAGGATACGGGCGTCGCGCGTGGTGAGCAGCCCGGCAATTGCGGCCTGCTGAACAGGCGTCGGATGCACGAGCCCCGCCGCCGCCGCGCGGGAGATAAGGTCAGGACTCAGCCCGAGACCTGTAAAACTGGTCTGGTCCGGATCGTCTCCGCCGGTTCGGGGAGAAGGGGATGGGGGCGTTCCGGACGACATCGGCGTTTCCTGAGGGCAGCGGACAAAATGACATGCAGGCCGGTCCGGCCGTGATGCGCGTCCGACGCATATGCCAAAATGCAGACGCGGGCGCCACGCTTTGTGACGCCCGCGCCATCCGTCGGGTCCGGTGCGTCCGGTTCCGCACGATGTTCACCATTCCGGTCTGTTCAGTGTGACGTCCCGCATAAAGTGGCGGGCTGCCCGGATCAGACTGTGTCCTGCATCCGGCTCATCCAGGCGGCTGATATCCGCCGTCCGACGGGCCGGAGTTTCGGAAGCTGCCTGACCGGTCCGGTCAGGCAGCTTTCGTCTGATAAAGCACCGGCTCCATGCGCAGCCTGGACTGATGCCGCGTCTCGATAGCGCGCCAGCTGATCGGATGCCCGACAGCAAGCGGCTCGAAACCGGCCTGTTCCCGCGCAGTGCTGCATGCCCGGAAATGAGAATTGTACTGCATTTTCTGTGACCTGCGATGGATAAAACTCCGACTTACTCCAAGTACTTTGGCGGCATTACGAAGCGTCATCTTCTTTTTGTTGAGAAGAAAGACAAGTTTTTCATCCAGTTCGGAAGACCAGGTCAGGGCGCGAGGCATAAATACTCTCTCTTGTTTGCCGTGAATGGGTGAACGTCGCCATTATTCCGATACCCGTTGAAAAGCGAAGCTGAGAATTAACGTTTCTTTAACGCGCTGGCAGGTGTTGCTATAATTTTGAGTACAAAAATATTTTTTGTATTTGTTGTTGTTAAATGTTCATAGGAATATTAATTTTTATAATTAGACAATTATTATGAAATAATAACAGTTATTTATTGGTATAACGTCTTATAAATGACGCATGAAGAATAAAAATAATATGGAAACAGAGTCTTTCGAAACATGTTTAAAAACTTCAGATCGCTCTATCGCATTGAAAAAACAGGCTTAATTTTTAGTTTCATTCCGGGGCTCAGAATTTCCCCCGACAATCCCATGCATTGTGAAAATTCTGACGATAATATGCAGGAATATTAAGGGTTTCCTGCCGGGAATTACTTTCAGGTATTAACATTCAGTATATATGTACGAAGCAATACAGTTTCGCGCAGATCAAGAACGTGACTGTCCGCAGTCTCCGGTCGCACCAGTCTCCGTTCACATCAGCACCGGCCACGTCAGTCAGCAGACCCGCTCCTGTTGCGTTCCCGCCGGTGAGCACAGAACAAACGAACAGTTCTTCGTCGCAACAGACGGCACTCCCGGAAAATGCCCTGCGGCAGAGACAGAGATCAGGTCAGCAGACCCGCGAAGCACGCAATCGCAATGCCCAGCCCAATGTTCCGGTTTGCCCGGAACTGGGCCAGACAAAGGGACGGACTGGCCGGATTGACGGACGCCGCCTGCCTGAGAAGCAGCGCGACGCACAGCAGCGAGACGGGATAGAACCAGATACCGGTATGGGCCATTGCCCCCGCCGTGAGCAGGGCGACCCCGGCCGCCCCGTAACAGGCGCCGACAAAAGCGCGCGCCCGGCCGGCCATAAGGCGGGATGTGGATTTCACGCCAATGCGGGCGTCATCCTCCATGTCCTGAAAGCCATAAATTGTATCGAAGCCAAGCTGCCAGAGAATGGTGGCGAGATAGAGCATCGCCTGAGCCGCATCACAGCGGCCGGTCGCCGCCGCATAACCCATCGGGGCGCCAAACCCGAACGTGAAGCCCATGATCAGTTGTGGCCACCAGGTAAAACGCTTGGCAAGCGGATAGAGGCCAACCAGCAGCAGCGATGAGGCGCCGAGAATCCGGGAAAGCGGATTGAGCTGAATGAGGATCAGCAGCCCGGCCAGCAGCAGCATGACAAGAAAAACCGCCGCATGACGCATTCGCAGAGCGCCCGACGCCAGAGGCCTGCCCGCCGTCCGGGAGACCTGCCTGTCGATGTCGCGGTCCCACATATCGTTCACGACACATCCCGCTGACCGCATCACGACGCTGCCGATCCCGAACAGCACCAGAAGACGGATTCGCTCATCAGGCTGAATGCCGCCGCCCGCGTCCGGAAGCAGAATCCCCCACGCCCCCGGAAGAAAGAGCAGCCAGGTGCCGATCGGCCGGTCCAGACGGGCCAGAAGCGCATACGGACGGACCGAAGGCGGGAGGCGGCCGATCCATCCGGTGATGCGAATGTCGGTATGCGGGGTTGCGGGGCTCGGCACCGTAGCTCTCTCCGGTCGTCAGAAACGTTAATGATACGGATCGGCTCGCAATCCGCTTCGGGAGACTTGACCGAAGACCGAATCCTGTCGAAATCGCGCCGATTGATGCGGACCTGTCCGGTCGCGGTCAATGGCCGTCCTGTTTTAACCGGTCTGCCCTAACCTGAACCAATGCCGCCAGACCAGGAACGCCGCCATGCCGACCCCGCTGCACACTCTGCCCCGTCTGTTTATGACTCCGGACCAGGCGGGACAGAGCGTCGGACCGGAAACGACCTGCCCCATGTCGCCCGAACAGGCACGTTATCTCGGAACCGTCATGCGACGGAGCGAGGGCGACGAGGTACGTCTGTTCAACGCACGTGACGGAGAATGGCTGGCCCGAATCGCCAGCCTCCGGCGTGACCGCGGCACGTTCATCCTGCAGACAAGGCTGCGTGCACCGGCGCAGGAGGCCGGCCCGGTCCTGGCGTTCGCGCTGCTCAAGAGAGACGCAACGGATCTCGTCATCCGCATGGGAACGGAACTGGGCGTCAGCCGGTTCATCCCTCTCATTACGGAACGCACGGTCGGACAGCGGGTGAACGGAGCGCGTCTCGATTCGATTGCCACCGAAGCCGCCGAACAGTGCGAACGGCTGAGCGTTCCCGCCGTCGCGGAACCCGCCCGGTTCATGGATTTCCTCGGCGCCTGGAACCCCGAAAATACTCTTTTCACAGCCGTGGAACGGCTCGGCGAACGGGAATTTTCCGAACAGCCGGATAAAAAACCGGACGAAAAACAAATCGGAACGTTCGCCGGAGCGCGCCCCGGCGACGGGGTCCTGACCGGCCCCGAAGGGGGTTTCAGCACCGCGGAACTTGACGCGGCGCTTGCCCGCCCCTTTGTTACGCCAATAACACTGGGCAACAGGGTTCTGCGTGCCGAGACAGCTGTCGCGGCTGCGCTCGCCCTGTTCGATGCCCGGATTCGAAACGCCTGAGGCGGCGACTGGTCGGAGCGGGATGGTCCCGTCACCGCACAGGGACCAGCCGCCCTTACTGGAAGCCTGTGCGCTGATGTCTAATCCCGCTGATCAGGACGGCCGGCCCGTCACGTCCACGAAAGAGCTCGTTGATGTGCTGGCGTCGGGCTGTAAGCCCCGGGACGCCTGGCGGATCGGCACGGAGCACGAAAAATTCGGTTTTGTCCGCCCCGAAGCGGCAACCCCCGGCCGCGCCGCGTTCTCCGCGCCGCCCTATGCGCCCGAAGGCATCGAGGCCCTGCTCAGAGCCACGGAAGCGCAGGGCGACTGGTCGCCCATTACAGATAACGGGGCGATCATCGGCCTGAAAGGGCAGGGCGCACACCGGGGCGGCGCCATTTCGCTGGAGCCGGCAGGGCAGTTCGAGCTTTCCGGCGCCCCCCTGACCAGCCTGCACGAGACCGCTGAAGAGTTCGCCCGGCATTTCTCCAACCTGCGCGGCCCGGCCCGCGCGCTGGGACTGGGTTTCGCCCCGCTCGGCTTCCATCCGCTGGCGACCCGGGCGGAACTGCCATGGATGCCGAAAAGCCGCTACGCGATCATGCGGAACTACATGCCGAAAGTCGGCTCTTTCGGTCTCGACATGATGCAGCGGACCTGCACAGTGCAGGTCAATCTCGATTTCTCGTCTGAAAGCGACATGGCGCGGAAGATGAAGGTCTCTCTGGCCCTGCAGCCCGTCGCCACGGCGCTGTTCGCCAATTCGCCCTTCTATGAGGGCAGACCGAACGGCTGGCTCTCCAACCGCGCGCGCGTATGGACGGACACCGATAACGCACGGTCCGGAATGCCCGAAATCTGCTTCAGGGATGATTTCGGATTCAGCGCCTATGTCGAATGGGCGCTCGACGTCCCGATGTATTTTATCGTCCGCGACGGAAAGATGATCGACGTCGCAGGCCGGTCATTCCGCGCCTGGCTGGCCGGCGACCGTCAGGACGGCCTCGACGGCTACACCCCGACCATCGGCGATTTCGAGGATCATCTGACAACGGTGTTCCCGGATGTCCGCCTGAAGACATTCCTCGAAATGCGGGGCGCGGACGCCGGGTCGCCGGACATGATGCTGGCCCAGTCGGCGCTCTGGACCGGACTCCTGTACGATGACGCCGCCCTCACTGCCGCGGAAACCCTGGTCCGGGAACACGACCCCGAAAGCTACCGGACCCTGCGCGGCGACGTCCCGGCCCGCGGTCTCGCCACCCCGTTCGGAACAGGAACCGTAAGGGACGTGGCGGCCCGCATGATCGCCATCGCGGCCGACGGCCTGCGGGCGCGCAATCTGCGTGACGGAGACGGGCGTGACGAAACCATTTACCTCGCCCCGCTGTTTGCGATCGCGGCCGGCGGCCCGACACAGGCCGAACACTGGCTCGCCCGGTACGACGGACCCTGGGCTGGCGATACGTCCCGGATTCTGGGCGAAGCCGAGGTCTGAACGATGCGGCGCCGCATCGTCGCCGACTGCCCGCGACGGATAACGCTGCTCCTGTTCAGGTCACGCCGGTCTCCCGGAATGTTTCATAACGCTCCGGTCGTCCCGCATGACGGGCCGGATTGCAGGAGAGCGGCAGCACGGTGACATCCCCCCTCGTCAGGCTGCGACTGCTGGAGACGTCGGACCTCCACATGTTTCTCTGCGCCTGGGATTATTACCGCGCCCGTGAGGACAGCACGGCCGGACTCACCCGCGTCGCGAGCCTGATCCGCGCGGCACGGGCGGAAGCCCCCAACAGCCTGCTTTTTGATAATGGCGACATCATCCAGGGCAACCCGCTGGGTGATTACATGGCCCTGCCTGGTCACCTGCAGAACGCAGGCGGTCACCCGATGTTCCGGGCCATGAGCCGGCTCGGCTACGACGCGGCGACATTCGGCAATCACGAATTCAACTACGGCCTGGCGTTCCTGGAAGACGCGCTGCGAAGCGCCGATTTCCCCTTCGTCTGCGCCAATGCGGAATATCCCGACGGCACCCCCCTCGTGCCCCGCAGCGTCGTGCTCGAACGGGAGGTCACCGACGAAGCCGGTCAGCCTCATTCCCTCAAGATCGGCGTAACAGGGTTCCTGCCGCCCCAGATCATGATCTGGGACGCAATGCACCTGACCGGATCTGTCCAGGCAACCGACATCGTCGAGGCCGCCCGCCGCGTCGTGCCGGCCCTGCGCGCCCGCTGCGACGTGCTTGTGGCCCTCTGTCATTCCGGCATCTCGGCGACACCGCGCCAGGGGGGAGATGAGAACGCCGCTCTGTACCTCGCCGAAGTGCCCGGCATCGACGTGGTGTTCACAGGCCACACCCATCGGGTGTTTCCCGGCCCGGATTACGACGGGTTGCCCGGCGTGGACGCAGAAGCAGGCACGCTCGCCGGAAAGCCCGCGGTCATGCCCGGATTCCGGGGCAGCCATCTGGGCCTGATCGATCTCGATCTCCGGCGTAAAAAAGGCGGCGGCTGGATCATCGAAAAATCCCGCTGCGAGGTGCGGCCGATCTGCCGGCGTGAATCGGGCGCCGTCGTTCCGCTCACACAGAACGACGCCCCGACCGATGCGACAGCGCTCCCGGCCCACACGGCAACGATGGCATGGATGGCGCAGCCGGTCGGCATGACCAGCGTGCCCCTGAATACCTATTTCACGTTTCTTCAGCCCGACCCGTGCGTCGCGCTCGTGAACGCCGCGCAGCTCTGGTATGCGCGTCCCCTTCTCGCCCGTTCGGACGCCGCGTCCCTGCCGCTGCTCTCGGCGGCGGCGGCGTTCAGCACAGGCGGAATGTCGCCGGACGCCTTTGTCGATATATCCCCGGGCCCGCTGACAATGCGCGACCTCGCCAATATCTACACCTTCGCCAACACCGTGAGCGTCGTCCGCTGCACCGGAGCCGAGGTCAGAGAATGGCTGGAGCGGTCCGCAATTATCTTCAGTCAGATCGTGCCCGGACAGACCCCGGCCCGGCCGCTAATCGCACCGGAGCTGCCAGGCTATAATTTCGACATCATCGCCGGCCTGACCTACGCGATCGACGTGACACAGCCGCCGCGTTACGCCCCCGACGGCAGCCTTCTGAACCCCGCTGCCGCCAGGATTGCCGATCTGCAGTTCAACGGCCGTGCCGTCGATCCGGAACAGTCTTTCGCTATTGTCACAAACAACTACCGCGCCGGAGGCGGCGGCCATTTCCCCGGCACGGGCACCGGGCACATCATCCTGACCGCCCCCGACGGAAACCGCGATGCGCTGATTCGCTACGTAACCGAACACCGGACTGTCGCCCCGTCGCTCACACCGGTCTGGCGTTTCGTAAGCCCGCCTGTGCCGACAACCGTTTCCGTCGAAATTCCGGCCGCGGCGGCCCGCCTCGTCCGCAGCGACGCCCTGCAACGGGACGGGGAGGGAAGCGACGGGCGACTTCGCTACGTTTTCAGCCTCTGAGCGGCCACCACTCAGCCCCGGCCACTGAGCACCGGCCAGCGAGTGGTGATCAGTAAGTGACAACCAGTCAGTGACAGCCAGCAGGTGATCCCCGGCGGCTGACCGCCAGCAAGGTAACGGCCAGCCCGCCCCGTCCTTCCCTTACAATCCGCACAGCTCCAGCCGGAACGCTGTCCCCGAAAACCCCGCCACCGGGATCAGCGCTCTCCGCCAACCCCGGCGCGGCCCCCGGACGCTTGACGCAGACGGCTTCCGCCCGCATTGCTTCCGCATCATGCGTGTCGCCGCCATTCTTCTCGCCGCCGGGCTGGGCAGCCGTTATGCCGCCGCCACCGGTCATACGATCGCCAAGCAGTTTGTGACGCTTGCCGGCCGTCCCGTCATCCGTCACGCCGCGGAGGCCCTGCTGCCTCACGTCGCGCTGCTGCAGCCGGTCGGTGATCCGGACCTCCTGGCAGAAGCCCTGCACGGTCTGACCTTCCTCCCCCCCGTCGCCGGCGGCGCCGAACGCCAGGACAGCGTCCGGGCCGGACTCGAAGCGCTCGACGCTCTTCCGGAAGATCAGAAACCGGACCTCGTCCTCGTCCATGACGGCGCACGCCCGTATGTCACCGCCGCCCTGATCGAAGGCGTGATCACCGCCCTCGCGGACCACCCGGGCGCCATCCCCGCCGTGCCCGTCGCCGATACCCTCAAGCGCGGCGAAAACGGCGTGATTGCAGGCACCGTCTCGCGGGAACACCTGTTCAGAGCCCAGACCCCGCAGGGATTCCGCTTCCCCCTGCTGCGCGACCTGCACCGCTCCGCGGCGGCGCAGAGCGGCGTCACCGCCACGGACGACGCCCTTCTGCTCGAAAGCTCAGGGTTCAGCGTGGCGCTGGTGCCAGGCTCCGAAGACAATATCAAGCTGACTTATGAGGAGGATCTGGTGCGTCTGGAACGCCTGATCGGCCCGGCCCTGCTGCCGCGCACCGGCTTCGGGTATGATGTTCATGCCTTTGCTGAAAACCGTCCGCTGATCATCTGCGGCATCACCATTCCCCACACGCGGGGACTCGCGGGACATTCGGATGCGGATGTCGGCATCCACGCCCTGTGCGACGCAATCTATGGCGCCCTGGCCGAAGGCGATATCGGACGTCATTTCCCGCCGAGCCAGAACGAGTGGAAAGACGCCGACAGCGCCCGCTTCCTCGTCCATGCCGGCGAACTGGTGCGCAGCAAGGGCGGCATGCTCGTCAACGCGGATGTCACGCTCATCTGTGAACGCCCGAAAATCGGCCCCCACGCCCAGGCCATGCGGGAAAGAATGGCCTCCCTGCTGCAGGTCGATGTCGGCCGGATTTCCGTGAAGGCGACCACATCGGAACGCCTGGGCTTCACCGGCCGGGAAGAAGGAATCGCCTGCGCGGCAACCGCAACAGTCCTCGTCCCCTAAGACCCGTTCCCCTGAAACCTGCTCCCCTGAAACCTGCTCCCCTGATACCCCCTCACGCCTGAGCCGGGAAAAGCCCGACAGCTTTTCCACCGGAAGGGCAGGGGAGGCCGCTCCGGTTTCGTCTTTCCCGGCCTCGTCCTTCCGGCGCGGAGACCGTCAGAAAGACGAACACCCCCGGGTGACGGTCAGCCCGACAGCCTGCTGGTGAAATGTCTTCTTATACGCATCCCGGATCGCCGTGATTTTGTTCCCCAGATCCGGCGTTTCCTCCGTGACGACCCACACCAGCCGCGACGGCTCCGTGCCGATGCGGCCCGTTTCCCGGTCCTGCCACTGACCAAGGCCGTTCTGAACCGTCAGACCCGCCGGAAAGCGCGGCGTGATCACATCGCGAAGAAAGCCCCGCCAGTCCGCATCTGTCACGACGCCGCCCTCAGGCCGGGTCATCCCGAACATCAGTGTAATCTGAAGGTCAGACGTGGCGCCCAGGGCACCGCAAAGCCGCGGCACACTCTCCCCCGCGACCGGCTGCGCCGCCGCCTGTGTCGCCTCCCGCATCGCCGGCTGCGTCCCGCCGTCAGGCGCCTGACATCCGGTGACGAGCAGCGCAAACGCCGTCAGCGCAATCCGGCGTGTCATGCTCATAAGACGCTCCTGTCACCATGAAGCCCGCTCCGGAGCCTCCTGCCTTCCGCCGAATGCGGATCGATCAGCCCCTCCCGCAGAAAGAGATCGATCAGCACGAGATTGACGTTGAACTTGAACTCATCCGTGTCCCGCACAAGTCGGAAAACCTCAGCGATCGGAAGAAGAAGAAACTCCTCCACCTCGCCATCCGCCGGCTCCGGCGTGAACAGATCCGTCAGAACCAGATCGTAACAGATCAGCAGATCGCGGCGCAGCCCCTCCGGACGATCGAGCGCGTAGCGAATCGTCCCGGCCTGCCGGGCATTCTTCATGATCTCCGGAGGCAGGCTGGCCTCCTCTCCGGCTTCCTTGAACAGCGCGGCATCCGGCGTCAGCCCGGCGGAGACGCCGCCGGCAACGAGATGATCGAGCTTGCCCGGATCGAGGCGCTTCCCGGCCGAACGCCGCCCGACCCAGAGATGCAGACCGTCCTCCCTGCGGACAAGCCCGTTGAGATGAACGCCGGTCGCGATCAGCCCGAAGAGTGGCAGCGCCCCACGGTCGATCCGCGCGACAGGCGACCGGTCTTCGGCGGTGCGGACGTCGAACAGCTCGTGATGCGACCGGTAGAAGCCCTCATCGGCAAGACGCTGGCCGATCGCCTCAAGCCGTGAGGGATCGGTCAGCGAGAACGCCGCGCCATCCGCGAGACCCAGCCGGCCAAGCTCCGGAGCAATGCGGGGATCGATATAACCCGCGGCCTCTCCCCCCAGCCTGAAGACAGGCCGCCCGCCCGGCAGAACGGCCGTATTGCAGGCCTCGATATGGCGCATGAAGCCATCCGCGGCGTTGCTCATTTCCCGTCTCTCCGATGACAGGCAGGGCGGAACAAAGCAGGGTGACGGAGCATGGCAACCTTCCGAACTGACAGAAGCAGTCTGCGCCCATAACGGGCGTCTGGCCATTTTTCCTACGGGGAGAGCAGGGCGCTGACAATGCCGGGCCGCCGCCCGTCAGGATCACGAGGGCTTGCAAAACCGCGTGAAGCTGCCACATCGGGACGCATGAGTCCCCCGTCGAATGCTGCGCCCCGACCGTCCCGGCCCGCAGGTCTTACCCTCTCCAGGCTGCTGCCTTACTTATGGCCCCGTAACGATCCCGGCCTGCGCCTCCGCGTCATCGCCGTGCTCCTGCTGATGGTGCTCGCCAAAGTCGTGACCATCGCCGTGCCCTGGCTCTACAGCCGGATCATCGACCACCTCTCCCGCCCCGATTCCATCGTCACCGTCCCGGTCCTGCTCATCGTCGGTTACGGACTGGTCCGAATCATGTCGTCCGCCTTCAACGAACTGCGTGACATGGTCTTCGCGCCGGTCCGGTACAGGGTCGCCCGTGACGCCGCGATGCGCAGCTTCGTTCACATGCACGAACTGTCGCTCCGCTTTCATATGGACCGCCGGACCGGCGGCGTGACCCGCGCGATCGAACGCGGCACCGAGGCCGTGGAAACACTGCTCCGGATGGGCCTGATCATCGTGCCAACGCTTCTCGAGGCGTTCATGGTGATCGGACTGATATGGATCGTGTTCGACTGGCGCTACGCCGGAATGATCCTGCTGGCCGTCATCGCCTATGTCGTCTTCACCTTCGCCTTTACCTCCTGGCGAATCGGCATCCGCCGCCGGATGAACGACATCAACAGCGAAGCCACCGGCAAGGCGCTCGACAGCCTGCTGAATTACGAAACCGTCAAATATTTCGGCAACGAGGCGCATGAGGCGAGACGCTACGGAGACGCCCAGACCCGCTACGCCCGCGCGGCGACGCAGACCCAGTACACCCTCGGACTCCTGAATTTCGGCCAGGCCGCGATCATCGGGACCGCCCTGATGCTGATCATGCTGCTCGCGGGCGCGGACGTCTCCGCCGGCCGCCTGAGCGTGGGACGTTTCGTGCTGGTCAACACCTACCTGCTCCAGCTCTACGCACCGCTAAATTTCCTCGGCTCCATCTACTCCTCGATCCGTAACGCGCTGGTCGATCTGGAGCATATGTTCGGCCTGCTGGAGGAAACGGTCGAGGTCGCGGACCCCGCCCACCCCCTGCCGATCGCGGCAAGACTGCACGACGCCGCACCCGTCAGCGTCGCGTTCAGAGACGTCCATTTCGGCTACCGGCCCGACCGGGAGATTCTCCACGGCGTCAGCTTCTCCGCCGCTCCCGGCACCCTCGTCGCCATCGTCGGCCCCACCGGCGCCGGAAAATCGACCATCAGCCGGCTGCTGTTCCGCTTCTATGACGTCTGGTCCGGCCACGTGATGATCGATGGCCATGATGTCCGCGCCTATCGCCAGGCCGACCTCCGGGCCGCAATCGGCGTCGTCCCGCAGGACACCGTCCTGTTCAATGACACCATCGGCTACAATATCGCCTACGGGCGTCTCGGCGCCACCCAGGAAGAGATCGAACACGCGGCCCGGCTGGCCCAGGTCCATGACTTCATCGTGTCGCTGCCCGACGGTTACGGAACACGTGTCGGTGAGCGGGGGCTGAAACTCTCCGGCGGCGAAAAACAGCGCGTCGCCATCGCCCGCACGATTCTCAAGGACCCCCGGCTCCTGATCCTGGATGAAGCCACCAGCGCGCTCGACACGCATACCGAACGGGAAATCCAGTCGGCGCTGCGTGCGGTTTCCGCCGAACGTACCACTGTCGTGATCGCACACCGTCTTTCAACTGTGGTCGATGCAGACGAAATACTGGTACTGGCAGACGGTCGCGTGCAGGAGCGGGGCCGGCATGCCGATCTCGTGGCGAAAGGCGGCCTGTACGCCGCCATGTGGGCCGCGCAGGATGCCGGAATGGACGATTCCGCGCAGACTGTGCCGGAAAAACTGCCGGTCTGAGACTGGCTGAACAGAACGCAGGGCCGCATGACCGGCGTTATCAGAGGATGAGACGATATGACCGACAGTAAAACGAGCGACAAACAGACCCCGGCGAAACAGGTGACGGAATCCGGCCCCCAGCCCGAGCAGATCTCCGAAGAACTGACCAAATGCGCGATGGTCGTCGAGCACGCCATCGAGCATCTGCTCGACGAGCACCACGCGCCGCTCTCCGTGGCCTCCGCCCTGCTGGGCGGATCGCTCGGCCTCCTCGCCCGCACCATGGATCGCGATACGATTCTGAAGATCCTGGACAGCGCCATGCAGAGCGTGCGTTCCGGCGAACTGCAGCAGGCCGGGAAGGCCAGCCCGTCCGGGAGCGCCTGACCCGCTTTACCTGATCCGCTTTATCGGGCGGGGGAGCCGGAGGGCGCAGAACCGGCAAATCCAGGCGGGAAGAGCCGCGCGCAGCACATTCGTGCCGGCTGACCGCCATAGTTTGCTTGACTGCGGAGAACGCCTCCGTCATAAGCCGCGCCTGATTGTGAAGGATGAAAGCCGGGCATCGCCTCGGCCCCTGTTCTTTTTTGACCGAGGAAGTAATCATGTCCCGCCGTTGCGAGATCACTGGCAAGGGTGTCCTGACGGGCAACAACGTCAGCCACGCCAATAACAAGAGCCGCCGTCGTTTTCTGCCGAATCTTCAGGAAGTCTCGGTTCTTTCCGAGATCCTCGGAGCGTCGGTGCCGATGCGCGTCAGCACGCGCGGCCTGCGCACGATCGAGCATAACGGCGGCCTGGATGCTTTCCTGCTCGACACGCCGAATCGTAACCTCACCACCGAAGCTCAGGTGATCAAGCGCCGTATCCAGCGCGCCAGAGCGAAGAAGCAGGCAGGCGCCGCTGCCTGAAGTCTGACGGCGGCGGACCCCGCATTGTGGCGGGCCGCCGCCAGTCCTGATCGCCGCATGCCTGCGGAGGCTGTGTCAAGACAGCGTCGCGGCGGTGGCCGGCTCCGGACCGGAGCCTGTTTCATATCCGGCAAAGGCGCGGAGAGACATCTCTCCCGCCATGCTCCATAGATTTCCTGCCCAGGCCTGTTCATCTCTGTCCGTTTTCTGGCCCATTCCTGGCCCAGCCGTTTCCCGGAGAACCCCCGTGTCCGCCCAGTCCGAACTCTCGAAAATCCGTAATATCGGGATCACCGCGCATATCGACGCCGGCAAGACCACGACGACCGAGCGCATCCTGTATTACACAGGCGTGTCGCATAAGATCGGTGAGGTTCACGAGGGAAACACCACAACCGATTACATGGCGCAGGAGCGTGAGCGCGGCATCACCATCACCTCCGCCGCCGTGACATGCGAGTGGAAAGACCACCGCATCAACATCATCGACACGCCGGGCCATATCGACTTCAACATCGAAGTGAACCGCTCGCTCCGCGTGCTGGACGGCGCCATCTTCATCATCGAAGGCGTCGCGGGCGTGCAGCCGCAGTCCGAGACCAACTGGCGTCTCGCCGACCGCTACAATGTCCCGCGCATCATCTTCATCAACAAGCTCGATCGCACGGGCGCCGATTTCTATCGCGCCTTCGATACGCTGAAAGAGAAGCTGGACATCGTTGCGATCCCGCTTCAGCTCCCGATCGGAGCCGAGGAGAACTTCCTCGGCGTCGTCGATCTGGTCGAGATGAAGGCGATCGTCTGGGAAGGCGGCGAGCTCGGCGCGAAGTTCCATGACGAGGAAATCCCGGCCGATCTGAAAGAGAAAGCCGAGGAAGCGCGTCAGAACCTGCTCGATACAGCCCTGGCCGTCGATAACGACGCCATGGAAGAGTATTTCGAAAAGGGCGACGTCTCCGTCGAAACCCTGAAGAAATGCATCAAGAAGGGCGCGCTGACCGGCGAGTTCCGCCCGGTCCTCTGCGGCACGGCGTTCAAGAACAAGGGCGTTCAGCCGCTTCTCGATGCCGTCATCGACTATCTGCCGGCTCCCGATGACGTCGAAGGTATCCGCTGCGCCCCGCCGGAAGACGCCGACGATGTGGACGAGAAGAAACTGCCGATCATCCCGGTCGACCCGAACGGCAAGTTCGCCGGCCTGGCGTTCAAGATCATCAACGACAAATACGGCACGCTGACCTTCGTGCGCGTCTATCGTGGTGTTCTGAAGACCGGCGACACCGTTCTGAACACGACGAAAGGGCACAAGGAGCGTATCGGCCGCATCTATCAGATGCACGCCGACAAACGCGAGGAACTGTCCGAAGTCCATGCCGGTGACATCGCCGCTTTCGTCGGCCTGAAAGACAGCCAGACGGGTGACACGCTGGCCGATCCGGCCGATCCGGTCGTGCTGGAGCGGATGAGCTTCCCGGTTCCCGTCATTGATCTCTCGGTCGAGCCGAAGACAAAGGACGGCGTCGAGAAAATGACGCTGGCTCTGCAGAAGCTGGCCGGCGAAGATCCTTCCCTGCGTCTGAAGACCGACCAGGAAACGGGCCAGACCATTCTCTCCGGCATGGGCGAGCTGCATCTCGACATCATCATCGACCGTCTGCGTCGTGAATATGGCGTGGACGCGAATGTCGGCGCCCCGCAGGTCGCTTACCGCGAGACGATCAGCAAGCCGCACACCGAGACCTACACCCACAAGAAGCAGTCCGGTGGTTCGGGTCAGTTCGCCGAAGTGAAGATCGAGTTCGCCCCGCAGGAGCGGAACGAAGGCATCGCCTTCGAGAACAAGGTCGTCGGTGGCTCGGTTCCGAAGGAATACATCCCGGCCGTCGAAAAAGGCATTCGCGTCCAGTCCACAAGCGGCGTGCTCGCCGGCTTCCCGACCGTGGATTTCAAATTCACGCTGCTGGACGGCAAGTACCATGACGTCGACTCGTCGGCGCTGGCCTTCGAAATCGCCGCAAAAGCCTGTTTCCGCGAGGGCATGAAGCAGGCCGGTCCGGTGATCCTCGAGCCGATCATGGACGTCGAGGTCACAACCCCGAACGATCACGTCGGTGACGTGGTGGGCGACCTGAACCGTCGTCGCGGCATGATCCAGAGCCAGGAGACCTCAGGCTCGACCGTCATGGTTCGCGCTCAGGTGCCGCTGAAGGAAATGTTCGGCTACATCTCGCATCTCCGTTCGATGACGAAAGGCCGCGCATCCTTCACGATGCAGTTCCACCATTACGACCCGGTTCCGCGCAATGTCGCGGAAGAGATCATGGCGAAATCCGCCTGATCCTCAGGTGATCGTCAGTCCTGCAAACGGGGGTGAAGGAGGCTGCAGGCCCCTTCACCCCCGTTCGTTTATGACCACCTGTCTGCCCGTGAACCTGACTCAGAGAGACCACACTCCCTGCCAGGGCTCACCACAAACCTCGCAAAATCCCGTTCAGAGCCTGTCCGCAAATGGCTGACGACCCGCTTTCGCCGATCTGGCCCCTCCTGCTCGGCCGGGAGCCGACACAGGCCGAGCGCGAGGCCGAAGCAGCGCGGGAGCCGGCAGACAGCGAACAGACTCTGGCCCGGCGTCTCATGCTGAGCGATGAATTCGCGGCACGCCTGCGACAGCTGAAAAAAGACGCCGGTGAAATCTCCCGTACCGTCCTCGCCGGACGTCGCCTGGCCTTCGTTCACATCGAGAAATGCGGCGGCAGCACATTGCATGCGATGTTGGCCAGCCAGTTTCCGCCAGAGCGGATCTGCCCCGAGCGGTTCGACGCGCTGGGATGCTGGACGATCAACGAACTCTCCCGGTACGATCTGTTCTCTGGCCATTTCGATCTCGCATATTGCCGTTCGATCCCCGGCACCGTGCAGGTCATCACCATGCTGCGTGAACCGCGGGCGCGGCTGATGTCGCTCTGGCGTTTCTGGCGGGCACACCGCGAAACAGCAGCCACACAGAGCCATCCGCTGGTCCGCCGCGCCCGGACGATGGACGCGGAGACGTTCTTCTCCGATCCCGTCGTCATTCGGAGCGCTTCGGTCCGGGACGCCATCACAGGCCAGCTGATCCGCACAGGGGCAAAAGGCGAGACCGGGCCGGACGACATCCTCATCACGAACCCGGAGCAGGCCGGCGAACAGGCCTGGACGGCGCTCAGAGCGATGACAGCCTTCGGGCTGGTCGAACGGATGGAAGAATCGCGTCTCCTCATCAATGACGCGACAGGACTGGCGATGCAGCCGGTCGCCCCCCTCCAGGTCCTCAACGATCTGGTGCGGAACGAAGCGGCGTTCGTGAAGCCTCCCGAAGAGCCGATGACCCCCGCACTGCTCGCGCGCCTGGACGCACTGACCCGCGCCGACAGGGCGCTTTACGCCAGAGCAGTCCGGCTTTTTGCCAGACGATACGCCATACTGCGCCTGCGCCAGCGCGGGCGGAGACTCCTCAGGAGACTGCGGTAGTCCCCTGCGGGGCGCGGAACAAAGCCCCGAAAAACCGTTTCACAAACGGCTCATCCGGACAGATCGCATTTCAAATTGTTCTGAAAATTATGGTGCCGGGTGAGGGATTTGAACCCCCGACCTTCGGTTTACAAAACCGCTGCACTACCACTGTGCTAACCCGGCAGACATGCCAGCAAAAAGGCATGACAGGACCGCTCTCGTCCGGGCGTCTTTTGCCTGCACCCAAACGGGCGGTCAAGATCAATCTGGCTTCCGATGCCGTCAGATAATCCCGTCTTCGTATCGTCTGCGACTTGATGAGAGTTGAATGCCGTGCGAAAAACTGACCGAACCGATCGGTCAGCGTTGTCACGCGCTGAAAATCGGCCGTTCGACGAAATTTCAGGTGTACAGACGGAGACGGCATGGCCGACGAACAGCAGGATCATGGGACAACCGAATCAACTGCTTCCGGTGGTCCCGCTTCGGCCCCGGCCAAAGGGGGAAAGCCTCCTAAGAAAAAAAGCAATCCGCTGATCCGGGCAGTCCTGATTCTGGTGCTGCTGCTCCTGATCGTCGCCGCAGCGGTCTACTGGTTCCTGCACCGGTTTGATATCGAGACGGATGACGCCTTCACCCAGGGCCGGGCGATCACAATCGCACCGCATGTCTCCGGATACGTCACCGAACTCCTGGTCGATGACAACCAGTTCGTCCACGCCGGACAACTGCTCGCGCGGATCGACCCGCGTGACTGGCAGGCCGAACGTGACAAGGCCGCCGCCGCGGAAGCCCAGGCCGAAGCCTCGGTGGCCGGCAATCAGATGCTGCTGGCAGTCGCCGAAAAGAACTTCCCCGGCCGCCTGCTCGCCGCCCGGGGACAGCTCGCAGCGGCGAAAGCCCAGGAATTCCGCGCCGAAACGGATTACAAACGCCAGCACTCCGTCATGCGGGCCGCAACGTCGCAGCAGGATATCGATTACTCGAAAGCGTCCCTCGATGCCGCGCGTGCCCAGGTCGAGGAAGCACAGGCGCAGGTCGAAATCGCAACGCCGGTCGTGCCAAACGTCGCAAATGCAAAGGCCATGGTCTCCGGCCAGGAAGCTCAGCTCGCAAACGCCAGAGCGCAGCTCGCGCTGGCGGACCTGAACCTGCAATGGACGGAAATCCGCGCCCCGCACGATGGCTGGATCTCCCAGCGTAATGTCGAGGCCGGCCGTTACGTCTCCACCGGCCAGAGCCTGTTTTCGATCGTCGAACCGGAAGTGTGGGTGATCGCGAACTACAAGGAAACCCAGATCACCAGCATGCGCCCCGGTCAGCTGGTCGATATCGAGGTGGACGCCTACCCCGCCCACGATCTGCACGGCCATATCGATTCGCTGCAGAAAGGCACCGGTGCCACCTTCAGCGCCTTCCCGCCGGAGAACGCCACCGGCAACTACGTGAAGATCGTCCAGCGTGTCCCGGTCAAAATCCGCATCGATCGCGGGCTGGACCCGGAAGTGCCGCTCGCCCTGGGCCTTTCCGTGGTGCCGGTCGTCCACACGGACACCGCGCCGGCACGCGGCCCCGACGGCCGCATCGTCGACCGCGACCCCCAGCACGGTCCACAGAACGGCCTTCAAAACGGGCCGCAGCATGAGCCGCACAATGTCCGGCAGCCGGAGCCCGGCTCACCATGAGCACGGCTTCCGGGGGCAACGGCAGCCACGCTGACGACTGGAAGCCGAAGCACAATCCATGGCTGATCGCTTTCGTGGTCACCATGGCGGCGTTCATGGAAATTCTCGATACGACGATCGTGAACGTCTCGCTGCCCCACATCGCGGGCAGCCTGTCGAGCACGTACGACGACGCCACCTGGACGCTGACATCCTACCTCGTCGCCAACGGCATCGTCCTGACGATCTCCGGCTGGCTGGGCAAACTGTTCGGACGCAAGACCTATTTCATGGTGTGCATCGCCATGTTCACCGTCACGTCCTTCCTCTGCGGAATCTCCACCAGCCTGGGCGAGCTGATCGTCTTCCGGCTCCTCCAGGGGTTCTTCGGCGGTGGACTGCAACCCAATCAGCAATCCATCATTCTGGACACATTCCCCCCGGAAAAACGCGCGGCGGCTTTCGGCCTCACCGCTATCGCCACCGTGGTCGGCCCGGTGCTCGGGCCAACGCTCGGCGGCTGGATCACCGACAATTTCTCCTGGCGCTGGATTTTCTTCATCAACGTGCCGTTCGGAATCGCCACGACAGTCGCGGTCGCCTTTCTGGTGGACGATCCGCCCTGGGCGGTGAAGCGCCGGGAACCCATCGACGTGATCGGCATCAGCCTGATCACGCTGGGATTCGGATGCCTGGAAGTCATGGTCGATCGCGGCGAGGATGATGACTGGTTCGGCTCGAACTTCATCTGCATCATGGGCGTGCTGGCCGCGACCGGCATCATCGGCGCCGTCATCTGGCTCCTGAAAGCAAAGCAGCCGGCGGTCGATCTGCGGGTGTTCAGAGACCGCAATTTCGCGGTCGCGACCTTCCTGATGGGCGCCATGGGCGCGCTGCTCTATTCATCGGCCATTATCGTTCCGCAGTTCGCGCAGCAGGTTATCGGCTACACCGCGACCCTGTCCGGCCTCGTCCTCTCGCCAGGCGGCATCGCGGTGATTTTCCTGATCCCCATCGTCGGCAGGCTGATGACAGTCATGTCGGTCAGACTGGTGATCGCAATCGGCTTCACCCTGATGGGACTCGCCCTGTTCTGGTCGGCCCATCTCGTGCCGTATCTCGATTTCCGGCATCTCGTCCTCTTCCGCATGAGTCAGACGGCCTGCCTCGCGTTCCTCTTCGTGCCCCTGTCGACAATCGCCTATTCAACCCTGTCGCGTGACATGAACGCCGATGCCTCCGCGCTCTTCTCGATGGTCCGGAACTTCCTCGGCTCACTCAGTATCTCGGGTGCGACCGCGCTGATCACCGAGCGCCGGCAGGCTCATCAGTCCGACATGGTGCAGTGGATGACACCGTTTCATCAGCCCTTTAACGATTACCTCGCACAGGGCCGGCAGTTCGCCCTCGACCACAACCAGCCGCAGGCCGCCTCCGCCCTGGCCCAGCGGCATCTGTTCGTCGATTTCGGGCAGCAGGTCGCCATGCTGGCCTATAATGAAGCCTTCATGATTTTCGGCATCGCCGCCTTCTGTGTCGTCCCCTTCTGTTTCCTTCTCTCACCGATCAAAGGCGACGGAAAAGCAACGGCGGCTCACTGATGGATGATCACGGATGGACGCACCGCACTCGCCATTCCCGCGCCTGAAAAACGCGGAGCCGTCCCGGTTTGCCAGCACGGGACCGACAGGACACAGGGGACGGATGCGGGAGCGCGTCCTGTCGCGCGGGGCAGCGGCGCTGGCGGATTACGAACTCGTCGAAATGCTGCTGTTCTACGGAATTCCCCGGCGCGATACGAAGCCGCTGGCGAAATCGCTGATCAACCGGTTCGGATCGCTCGCCAGCGTCCTCAACGCGTCTCCCGCCGCGCTCCGGTCCGCACAGCTGAACGATGAGACAATCACCGCCCTGAAGCTGCCCGCCGTGGCAGCATGCCGTCTCGCCGAAGCGGAAGCGCGCCAGCGGCCCGTGCTCGGCAACTGGGACGCCCTCCTGGGATATTTCGACACAGCCCTGGACGGAGCCGTGCCCGGACAGCTGCGCATTCTGTTCCTCGATAATCGCAATCGCCTGCTTGGCGACGAAGCCGTTCCCACGGAAAACACAGGTGCCGGAAATACAGGGGAGGGCGCCCGTCGCGGCCCCCGGATCGAAGCCGCGAAGATTCTGCGCCGCGCCCTGAGCCTGCATGCGACCGCTCTGATAGCGGTCAGAGTCTGTGCCGCGAGCGGGCAGGGACCAGCCCGGTTTGCCCCCGGAGATGAAGACCTCGCCCGCGAACTCACACGCGCCGGAGCACTTCTGGCAATCACCCTGCATGACATGATCGCTCTTCAGGGAGGAAACTGGCTGAGCCTGAAACAGCAGGAAAAACTCCCGCCAAAGACCTGACCACTTCCGGAAACAGGCTGCTCAGCCGTATTTCACGACAAATCTTTGATAAAGATAAAAGTTTCTGGTGAAGCTTTTTTCAAAAAGCTTCGAAAGACACCGCCTTTTTGAAAAAAGGCGGCACCCAAAAACTTTTATTTTTATAAGGCAGTTTCAGGAACAGCTTCTACCCCCGGCGAACAACGCGCCGGCAGATGGCCCGAAAGATCAGCAGACAGATAAACGGCCCGAACGAAGGCCGCTCTCTGACCCTGCGTAGCAGGCCTCCGATATCCTTCCTGCGAACGGCAACAGAAAAGAAATGCGCATCATCAAGACGCATGAGCCCGTCGGCCCGCTGGCACAGCAGCGTCACCAGCTCCGGCCGTCCAGAAATCCCCGGCTCCCGCGCAAGCGTCAGCGCCGAACGCGCCAGGGCCCCGTAAGCAATGCTGGTCCGTGAAAGATCGGACACGCGCCTGCTGATTGCTCCCGATCGCTGCGTGTAAAGATAGAGAGCCTCATCCAGGAGCGTAAAGCGCGCGCCGCTTTCAAGCAGCGACACCATAAAGGCGAAATCCTCGCCATGACGCATCGAAGCCGGATAGCGCAGATTCATCCGTATAAGAAAGTCGCGCCGGAAGCAGGGTTTCAGAAGACCCCAGTCCGCGCCTTTGCCATCCGCCAGATTATGCCGGAGATAATCCGCAAGTGTGATGTCCCTGCCAGTAAAACCCCGCGTGGCTTGAGCAGGCCCGGTCGGACAATGCGCACCCGCATCGTAATAAAGAAGATCGTCCGCGACGATATCCGGTTCAGGCGCGCCGGCAGTCAGATCCGCAAGGCGGCGCAGACGATCCGGCTCAAACGCATCGTCAGCATCGAGCGTGGCGATCCAGTCTCCCTTTGCAGCGTCGATCCCAAGATTCCGCGCCGCGGACGGCCCCCCGTTCTGCGCCGTCTGCAGAAGCCGGATGCGGGAATCCGCTTCAGCAAGCTTTGCGACAACGTCTCTCGTCCCGTCCGTCGAACAGTCCTCGACCATCAGAATCTCAAGCGGAGCCAGCGTCTGCTCCTGAACCGAACGAACCGCGCGCAGCAGAAAATCTTCCGCATTATAGACGGGAATAATGACCGAAAAGCCGGACGTCATCGGGACACCATCTGATCATAAACAGCTTCCAGACGTGCGGTACAGGCGCGGAGATCATGTGCTTCCTCAATGAAAGACCGGGCCGCACCACCAAACCGGTCGGCAAGTGTGTCGTCGCTGAGAATCGTAATGAGATGACGCGCCAGCGCATCCACATCCTTTTCCGCGAAAGCGAAACCTGTTTCGCCGTCGATCATGCCCTCGGTGGTGCCGCCGCTCGCCGAAGTCACAACCGGCACGCCGCTGGCCTGAGCCTCCAGAAGAACGAGCGGCAATCCTTCCATGTCGCCGTTTCGGGCAACGATGCTCGGCAGACAGAACACCCGGGTCTTCGCCATCAGATCCTGAATCGTGTCACGGCTGACCGCGCCCATAAACGTGACCCCCGCCGATCCCCCCGCGCGTCGCTCCAGCTCCGGCCTGTCCGGCCCGTCCCCGGCGATAACCAGCTCAGCACCCGGAACCGCATGTCTCACCCGTTCAAAGGCCTCAAGAAGGAAAGAGGCACCCTTCTTCTCAACAAGCCGTCCGACGAACAGAATGACCGGCGCCCGTTGTCCGGGAGTCGGTTCCGAAGGACGGAACCGATCCACATCCACACCGATATGACAGATCGAAATCCGTTCCGCCGGAAGGCCGATGCGGATCGCCGCGTCCCGGATGGGGCCTGAAACGGCAACAAAACCGACATTTTTTTCACGAGCCAGCCTGGCAAGTCTGGACGGATAGCGCTTCCACCGCCGTCCGGACCGTCCGGCGGCGAACCAGTCCATCCGTGTCGTGACATCCGAACCATGCAGGGTGACAAGAAGAGGCACGCCAAGCCGGCGGGCAACCGGCCAGGCTTCCACACCATCGAAGCCGAAATGGGCGTGAACCAGCGCCGGGGCGACAGAGCGGGCGATCCGCATGATGCCAGGAGAGGGCAGATCGAATCGCCGGCCAATGACACCACGGACCTTCTGAAAAAATGTCGCCGGCCCCCTGCTGCACGCCCGTATCTCAAGCCCGTCCAGAGGCAGCTTGCCGATCTCCCGCTCCCCGATCAGCACGGGGTGCCAGCGACGCAGAGCGAGAGCCTGATCGCGGACGAATGTTTCCGAAAGCGGCAGGATTTCCGTGCGGTACACCGCGACCGTCTGCCCGTCCGTCTGCGGAGCAAGACGAAACTCCGGGAAACGTTCAGGCGAAAGCAGCCGGTCGACGATCTCGCTCCACTCGGGCAGATCGATGGAAATCGGTTCATCGCAGGCGAGAGCGGCCCGGATCGCGGCGGCAATCGACGCGCTGTCCCCGGGCGTATAACCGAAGCGGCCGGGAATATCGCCAATCGCGAAATCCGGACAGACCGCCGGCTTCCCGAAATAGGCGAACTGTTTGAGCTTCAGAGACGTATCGAGCAGATAACGCGGCGTGCTGGCATCCCGGTACGGCGCGACACCGAACCGGGCGTTCCGCACATAGGCGAGCGTCTCCTCGAACGGCATCTCGTCATGCACGATAATATTCGGCCTGCGATCCAGCGCCTCGGCCGCCCGGCCCGCTCCGATGACATGGAACTCAAGATCGGGGAAAGCCGGAGCCGCAAGATTGAAAAACGATGCATCGAACAGCATCGACCCCACAGAGACACAGGCCGGCCGCCCGTCAAATGGCGATGCGCGGGGTTTGTCCATCAGCGCGCGATCCACGCCATGCGGAGCAAAAATCGCGCTTCGTCCGTGCGGCATTCCCTCCAGCAGCAGACGCGACGGAAGACGCACAAGATCGATCTTGTCGAAATTGCGCGAGAAATCCCGCAGAATGGTCCCGGCCGCGCCAATGACCGAGAGATCGTCGGAAGCCAGATAGACGATGCGGGCGGACGGTTTGATCCGCCGGACATCCTCCACATACACCGCCGCCATGCCGGATTCGATAAAGACGACATCGGCCTCGCGAATCCACTGCCGCAGAACCTCCGGCATCCGGCGCCGGTAAAGCCGGAACATCGCCGCCTCAAAAAAGCGAAGAGCCGGTTTTTTAAGACGGAACGGATGCCACAGGCCACGCTGCAGATAACACTCAACCCCGTCAGTCACCTCGATCCGGTTCGTGCGTCCGCCCAGATCGGTGCGGGTGTCGCCACGACGTTCGGAAAGAGTGCTGAGCCCCGTTGAGAAAAATCTGGTGTGGCCCCGTTTCGCCAGTTCGGACGTAATAAAATGGACACTCGCCTTGCGGCGGGAGCGGAAGTCATGCACCGAAAGGACAAGAAAACAGGACATGCGGCGTGTGTTCTCTCTTGATGGGGAAGAGGGAAAATGTGTCTGCTGAGCAGCCCGATCATTGCGGTTCCTGTCGATACGATCAATGGCATGTTCGGAACAATCAGACATTGCGCCTGATGCGATCCTGTGGTGACGTCAGAAAACTTCATCGGAACTGACAGCGCCTGTCCCGTATCCTGCGACCGGCGGAGGCCCTGAGAGCAGGCGCCTGACAGCAGATAACAGATAAACAGCAGACCCCGGATAACAGGCTCCGGATGGCAGATTACTGAGTCAGAAACCGACCCCAACGGAGACAATGATGCGAATCAAAATCCGTCGTCCCGCCGCCCGTTTTTCCATTGCCTCACGCGCCGCAGCCCGGTTCTCCGCCGTCCCGTTCTGCGCCACCCTGCTCTCCGCCGGTATGGTCTTCGCGGCTCCGGCACAGGCCGCCATTCTGCCAGGCGTCAACCTCGCCGGTCCGGCATTCGCGTCAGGGAAAATTCCGGGACGTTATGGCTGGGACTATGTCTTTCCGAAACAGCAGGAAATCGATTACTACACGTCCCACGGCATGAAACTTTTCAGACTGCCCCTGTCATGGGAACGTCTGCAGCCGGAACCGTCCGGCCCGCTCGACCAGGCCTATCTTCAGCATGTCCGGGATTTCGTCACAGCGGCCCAGGCGGCCGGCGCCCTTACCATCATCGACATCCATAATTACGGAGCCTATCGCGGCCAGCTTATCGGCACCGAAGAAGCACCCGTCGCACTCTTTACGGATCTCTGGGTGAAACTCGCACACGAATTTGGCTCATCCCCGTCCGTGCTTTTCGGACTGATGAATGAACCGAAGCAGAAGTCCGCTGACGAATGGGCGAATTTCCAGCAGCAGGCGATCAACGCCATCCGAAAAACAGGCGCGACAAACCGCATCCTGGCAGCCGGCATAGACTGGGACGGCGCGCATAATTTCCAGCAGGTCAACGGAACGGCGCTCGCGCGTCTGCACGACCCCCGCAAAGCACTGCTCTTCGAAGCCCACCAGTATTTCGACCGCGATTCCTCAGGCACCGCACCTGACTGCGTCTCCGAGGATCAGGTCGAAGGACGCCTGGCCCCCTTTGCCGACTGGCTCGAGGCGCATCACGCAAAAGGAGTGCTGGGCGAATTCGGCGTCGGCCGCAGCCCCGCCTGCCTGGCGGATCTCCGTCACGCCATGACCTATATCTATTCGCGTCCGTCTCTCTGGTACGGATGGACCTACTGGGCCGGCGGCCCGCTCTGGGGCGAATACATGTACACCCTGGAGCCGAAAAAAGACGGCTCCGAACGTCCGCAGATGGAAATCCTCAGGGACGTCCTGCAGTCACAGCCGTCCGAAAATCACGCCCATTGAAATGATCGCGACAGTATCAGGCTGTTTACGAAACTGGAAAAGTAATCCACACCGGAAAATCATCACGGCAAAGGAACCGGGCGCCGCCATAGGGGATAGCGCTCAGCCCGGACGGCAGTCAGAATATTTTCTGACATACATCTGATATTTTAGAAATCAAACAGCCAGAGACCGTCTGGCCGGCCAGGCTAAACGTCCATCGTCAGACGGAAAAGCCATCTCGTATCCGCAACGGATCAGCAGGCACCAGAACTGATACCGGACCCCGTCACACAGTAACCGGCCCGTCGTCGTTCTCCGGACTCACGCCGGAAATCCCCTGCGAGAGATCCCTGCGACATATCTTCTGCGCACGCAGACGCCGGAACACGCACCGGAGAAACCGTAAACCAGAACAGAAATCAGATCTGATCCGGGTTACCCGCCTGTATCGGCATCATGCCCTCTCAGGCGTTTCTCCGGGGCCGTGTCGTCCCGGCAGGCATCGTCAGTTCGTGACGCGGTCGGACAGAACAGTCGCAATCATCAGAAGGCCAACGGCAGGAACAAAAGCAAACAGGGAAACTGTAGCCAGTGCGCTGACCGGGTTCGTCAGGAAGTTAAACGTTTCGTGCATAAGCATAGTCATATCTCCGAATGAATGTGTTGTGCGGAGAAAGCACGTCCTTGCGATCGAAGGCAAGTTTTTCCGTCGGATACCTGAGTAAGCAAACACGCATGGGAGATATAGAAAGAAAAAACGACAGTTAACAGGCGGTTTTCAACGCCGGGCGGATGAATAAAAGAGCGCCATCACCTCTCTGGCGCCGTCAGTCCGGCTTTCATGTGATTATATAATGGGCACAAAAACAAGTCATATGACTACATAGAATGCACATTCTGAAACCGGATTGCTGACCGTTTTCCGGGCAAAAAGGTGACCGCAGAACCGGCAGCCAAACAGCACTGACGTGCTCACATGCATGTGATGCAGTAAGCGGATAGCTTTCCGCCGGAGTCGAGCCTGGAATCGAAGCGCCGCCCCCTCTTGCATTCGCCCCGCGTCAGTCCATATCCTGATGATACGATCGCCGTAACGGGGTCGTGTTTCGTCTCGCTCATCAGAGGAGGCTGCAATGTCAGGCCGGGTTTTTGGGTCGCCGATGTTCCTTGGGTTCGATCATCTCGAAACCATGCTGGAACGGGCGTCGAAGTCATCAGGAGAGGGCTATCCGCCCTATAATATCGAACAGATCAGCCCGTCCGCGCTGCGGATCACGCTCGCCGTCGCCGGTTTCACAATGGACGATCTCCAGATCACCCAGGAAGACAACCAGCTGGTCATCCGGGGACGGCAGTCCGAAGATGTGCAGGGACGGGTTTTCTTACACCGCGGCATCGCGTCGCGGCAGTTCCAGAAATCATTCGTGCTCGCGGAAGGGATCGATATAGGCGGCGCCTGGCTCGATAACGGGCTTCTGAATATCGACCTGTATCGTCCGGAACCGGAAGTGCGGGTACGGCGCATCGACATCAGCAGAGGCGGCGCTCCCCGGAAAGTCTCCGACGAAGGCGTGAAACCGCAGACGCCGCGTGTGGTGCGCAGTATCGGCGATGACTGATGACACGGCAGGGCCGGCGCGGCCGGTCCTTTGCAGCTGAAGCCTGCGCGGGGCGCGGGAGGGAAATATGCAGAGAAATGTGACAAACGGAGACGACAGGACTCCACAGGACAGGGCCACACAGGATGCAGGGGCCGGCGTCGTGGATATCCGCAATCTGACAGACGACCAGTTTCTGACACTCGGTCTGCCGAAACTGGTCTATGTTCGTGAAAACAGAAGTGAAGGCCGCAATGTTTTTGCGATTCACGCCGCAAACGGCCAGATCATGGGCGTCGCGGAAGATCCGGAAACAGCGTTCTCCGCGATTACCGAACACGAGATGGTGGCGATGACCATTCACTGACCACCTGCCGGGCCATCCATTCCGGTCCGCCGGCGCTGTCTCCGGGCAGCGCCAGTCCGCCGGACATCACAACCCCCGAAACATCATGCCATCCCCGGATAACATGCTGCGGACAACAGGCCCCGGGCAACAGGATCGCCCGGGAGACGACACCAGAAGTCGTAATTACGAAACTCCGGGATCAACCCAGCCAATATTGCCATCGTCACGCCGGTAGATGATGTTGATCTGCCGGCTGACGCTGTTGCGGAACACCAGAAGACTGCGATCCGCAAGATCAAGCCGCATCACAGCCTCACTGACGCTCAGCAGCGCAATCTCCGTCGCCTGCTCCGCGATGATCGTCGCATACGGACCATCCGCTCTGTCGTCGGACACCGCCGAAGCAGGCTGCGGATCGTTGGGCTGGAGAATATAGGTCCGCCCGATCTCAGGACCCGGATGACGCGCCGTCGCACGCGAATGCGACCGGACCCGGCGGCGATACCGGCGCAGCCTCCGGGCAATATGTTCAGCGGCGTCATCAAACGCAGTCGGAGCATCGGCGGCCTCGCCTTCACCCCGAAGCGTGAGACCCCGACCGGCATGAACATTGATATCACACGTGAAAAATGAACGGGCCCTGCTGAAAGTGACATTCGCTTCCATTGCCTGATCGAAATAACGCTCGGCAATGGTATCAAGATGCGTGGTCACCCTGTGCTTCAGGGCATCAGACAGGTCTATCTGCTTACCGGAAACGTGGATCTGCATTCTGACAGGCTCCTTTCACTGAGGAAACCGGTCGCCCGTAAACGCCTGACAGTCCGCGTACCATCAGGCCGGGGCGGCTTTCTCCCGTTTTCGCTGCACGGAACTCGCAATGTGCAGCGCATCCCGATATTTGGCCACGGTTCTGCGGGCGATGTCTATTCCTTCTTTGCGAAGTCTTTGCATGATCTCGTCATCCGACAGGATCGCGCCATGCGTTTCGGTGTCCACCATGCTGCGGATTTTGAAACGAATGGCCGCTGCACTGTGATTTTCACCACCATCGATCCGCCTCACCGCATTCGTGAAAAAATATTTCAGCTCCAGCACACCGCGCGGCGTGGCAATGTATTTCCCCGACGTGACCCGGCTTACAGTGCTTTCATGCAGCCCCGTCGCCCCGGCAATGTCTTTTAATGTGAGCGGATGCAGCCCCGTCACACCCTCTTTCAGAAAATCGCTCTGACGTCTCATTATTTCAGAGGCGACCTGCAGAAGCGTCCGGCCACGCTGGGCAAGTGCCCGTATCAGCCCGTTCGCATCCGCAATCCGTGCCTGCACAAAGCCACGGTCTTCCTTCCCTCCATGCAGAACGACGCGCATCTGAAGCCTGTCATCGACGCGCAGACGAGGCAGCGCCTCCTCATTGAGTTCGACCAGCCATCCCCCTTCCGCCGCGCGCCGGATCAGCACATCCGGAATGATCGTCACCGCGGCGTCGGCCTCAGCCTCGAATCCCGGCCTGGGATCGAGCCGCCGAAGCTCGGCAAGCATCTCCGCGAAATCCGCTTCATCGACGCCGCAGAGACCGCGCAGCTTCGTGTAATGCCTGCCCGCAATCAGATCGAGATGACCGAGCAGCACCTCCATCGCCGGATCGAAGCGGTTCTGCACGACAAGCTGCGCGGTCAGACACTCCTTCAGACTGCGCGCGAAAAGCCCGACCGGCTCGAAACCCGTCATCATCAGCGCGCGGACATGTTCGACGTCGTCCGGCGGCACGCCCAGCGCGGCCGCAATCTCCACAGGCGAATTCTCCAGCCGGCCCGCAGGCCCGAGACAGGCGATCAGATTCGCCCCGATCAGACGCTGCCGGGGCGTCAGACCAGCCGTCAGCCGCAACTGCGCGCTCAGACGATCCCGAAGAGACGGCTGCACCGCCGCCGCCAGGTCGTCCTGCCTCTCCCACGAAGCCGCGCCATGCCGCCAGGGAACAGGCGTCCCATCAACGCCAGAGCCGTCATCGAACCCCCCGCCACAGGCTTCGGCGGCGTAATCGGTATCGAGAGGATGGTCTCCCGGCCCCGCAAGAGTGCCGCTTTCCAGCGGTGTCAGCGCGGAAAGAGCATGACCGGCATCCCCGGCGATCTGATCTGGCGCCGGCCTTTCCGGCCCCGCCGTCTCCGGCCCATCCCGGTCGTCCTGTATCAGTAACGGATTGCGCTCAAGCTCTTCCGAGACGAGCTGCGTCACCTCGACGCTGCTCATCTGCATGATCCTGATCGCCAGACGCAGCTGTGGCGTCATGACGAGACTATGTGTCTGACTGAGCCGGAGACCGGGAGATATCGCCATACGGCGACATTAGATTGTAAAGGTTTCTCCGAGGTACACGCGGCGCACGTCCTCGTTGGTGACGATCTCTTCCGGCAGACCCTGCATCAGCACCTGACCGCCATGCATGATATAGGCCCGGTCAATGACACCCAGCGTTTCGCGCACATTATGATCGGTGATCAGAACGCCGATGCCCCGGTCTTTCAGATGCGACACCAGATCACGGATCTCGCCCACTGCAATCGGATCAATCCCCGCCAGCGGCTCATCAAGCAGAATGTAATGTGGCTGACTCGCCAGCGCCCGCGCGATTTCGAGTCGTCGCCGCTCACCGCCGGACAGAGCCAGAGAAGGGGAGCGGCGGAGATGCGAGATGCCGAACTCGCCCAGCAGCCCGTCCAGCATGGCGTCGCGCTTGTCCGGATCGGGTTCGACAACCTCCAGCGCCGCCATGATGTTCTGCTCGACATTCAGCCCCCGGAAGATGCTGGCTTCCTGCGGCAGATAGCCGATCCCCAGCCGCGCGCGGCGATACATCGGAAGGCGGGTAATATCGGCGCCGTCCAGCGTGATCGTCCCGGTGTCAGGCTGCACGAGACCAACGATCATATAGAAACTGGTCGTCTTTCCCGCGCCGTTCGGGCCAAGCAGACCCACCGCCTCGCCACGATGAACCTCGATCGAGACATTCTTCACGACCTCGCGCTTCTTGTAGGATTTGCCAATCCCGTCCGCGAAAAGCCCGTGTCTCCGGTCCCCCACAACCGCATCGCCGGCTTCGGCCGGAATGACGGTCACGTCTTCTTCATCGATTTCCAGAAAATTCGCCATGGTCAGTGGCCACCACCGCTGTTGCCATCATTGTTCGGTACAACAAGCCCGCTGACACGCGACCCCGGACGCTCCGTCATCGTGGCGATCCCGGTATGCATGTTGATGACCGCCGCCGACCCCTGAAGCTGGTTCTGCCCGCGCGTGATATGAACATTCCCGACAACCCGGGCAATTCCGGTGTCAGGAACATAGACCCCCCTGTCGCCGGTAATGACTTCCGTCTGCGCCCGCACCCAGACATGACCAAAGGCATTGACCTTCTCAAGCTTGCCCGACCCGCCCGCAATCGGATCGCCCCCCTGTTTCGGGGCCGGCTTCGGAGCCGCCGCCGCCCCGGCGGCAGGCTGGGCGTCCTTGTCCGGCGGCGCGCTGTAACCAACAAGCACATCGGCGCGAATCTGCTTCCCCTCATTGGTCGTCACCGTCGCATCGCCACGCCCGATGGAAATCCGCGTATCCGAGTAATATTCCATCGAATCGCGTGACGTCAGAACGTCCTGCGGCGTGGTCAGTTTCAGCGCGTGACCCGTCATCACCAGAGTCGCCTTGTCGATGTCATAAACGGCCTTGTCACCCCAGCCCTGATCCGTCTGCGTGAAAATATGAACGTGGCCGATCGCCTCCAGCCGGTAAATTTCATTCGAACCGGAATTGTCCATGCCCCCGGACTGCGAAGGCGAAGACGTCCCGGCCGGACCACCGGCAGAAGCCGGAGCCTTGTCCCCCCCGGCCGGCGCTGTCCCTGTCCCTGTCTGCGCCGTGCCGCCGCCCTGCGTCGCTCCACTCTGCGCAGCGGCCCCACCCTGAGCCGCCCCCGGCGCCGTTTCCGCCGGCTCGGCCGGATTCACCGCGTCCGGCGTAGCCGCCTTTTTGCGATAATACGCAATCAGACGATCCGCCGTCACGGTGACATCGCCCCGCACAGCCTGCGCCTGATCATACGCCGTGACCTTCCGCGCGTTCTGATCCCAGTCGAAACCACCCACCGCCGTCACGGTAATCTGCCCGCCATGAGACAGATCGATCGCCTGAGCCCGGGCCGCGTCCACAGGAGCTGTCAGGGCGATCAGAGCCGCCGCGGCGCCGGAGAATGCCAGAGAACCGGAAAAGACAGCAGAACCGGAAAACACGGGAGAAGCGAAAGCCGCGCGGGCGCTCATGCCGGACCGGCGTGTCATGAAGGCAGGGGAGAAGAGCACCATTCAACTGGCCTTGTCGTGCGGACCGGCGCGGTCGTCATTCAGAATCAGTCGTCCCGGACCACGGAACTGAGCAATACCATCGTGTTCCGACAGGAAATAGCCTCTCGCATCCAGGACACCAAACGGCCCCTCCGCATGGACCCACGCATCGGATGCGACAACCCCCTGACGCATCTCCACATCGGCCATCGGTCCGCGCATCATAAGGCCATCGTCACGATAAAGGGTCACCTCGTCCGTCAGATCCAGAATCTGCTCATGCTGCATGTAAACCCCGTTCTCGGATTGCAGATAGAGCCATTGCCCGCTCTGGGTCAGCGTATCGGCCGCAGGTGAGATCAGATCGATCCGGTCCTGATCGATCTGGTGAGCCGTCTTCGCGGTAATCATGAAAGGCCGCCCATGCGTGTCGACACTGCGATAAATGGCCCCCTCAAGATTTCCGCTCTCCAGCTTCAGCCGCGTCGCCTCGGTCAGAGCCGTGTGGCTGGCGTTCATCATGCGGTCGATCTCCGGCCACACGGCAATCGACCCGAGCAGCAGAAGCGCCAGCCCCGGCAACACCCATTTCGCCCAGCGCAGCACTGTCTGCCGCCGCGCCAGCTCGGCCGCCGCCGGCGCGCGCCGCGTCGCAAGAACGGACGCCTCGATCACAGTGCGCTGGCGGCGTATGGTCTCGTCAGAGCGGCTGAAATCCTGACGCTCGACACGCGGCCCGGACTCACGGGCGCCAGACCCACGGGGACTGGCCCCACGGGCGGAAGACGCACCCGTAACAGACGGCTCATGACGCCCGTCCGGCGGACCCCCGGCGCGATCTTCCGGATCGTCGCTCATCAGGCAACGCCCGCCCGCAGAAGATCATGAACATGAATCACACCGGTCACACGTCTCCCTGAATCCAGAACAAAGAGAGACGTGATTGGTTTCGGCCGGTCATTCATCAGTCGCAGCGCTTCAGCCCCGAGAACATCGGGTCCAACAGTCAGCGGCCGGCGATTCATCACCTCTCCGGCGCAGGTGCGCGTCAGATCGCGATCGAGCACGCCACGCAGATCGCCATCGGTGATAATCCCGGTCAGCGCGCCATCCGCATCCGTCACGGCAACACAGCCCAGCGCCTTGTGAGTCATCTCGACGATCACGTCCCGAAGCACGGTGACCGGCAGAACCGTCGGAACAGCCTCCCCGGTCCGCATCAGATCCCGGACAGTCCGCAATTTCGCTCCCAGCCGCCCGCCCGGATGAAAGACGCCGAAATCCCCGGCGGTAAAACCCCGACGCTCCATCAGGGAAACGGCGAGCGCATCGCCAAGAGCAAGCTGCATCAGACTGCTCGTGGTCGGCGCCAGCCCCATCGGGCAGGCTTCCGGCATCGCCGGCGTCAACAGCACGATATCGGCCGCCTTCGCCAGAGCTGACGTCGCACAGGCCGTCACGGCAAGAAGCGGCAGCCCGTAGCGCCGGCTGTGCGCCACAATATCGGCCAGCTCCGATGACTCGCCGGAATTGGACAGCGCCAGAACGGCGTCGCCCGCGGCAAGCATCCCGAGATCGCCGTGAGACGCCTCCACCGGATGCACGAAAATCGCCGGCGTGCCGGTCGAGCTGAGCGTGGCCTGAATCTTGCGGCCGATATGACCCGATTTGCCGATCCCGGTGACAACGACACGGCCATCAAGCCGGGCAATACAGTCAACCGCCCGCGTAAACGCCGCCCCGAGCCCCTCCGTATCGGCCATGGCCGCGTCAAGCGCCGCCAGCCCCGCGATCTCGGTCGTCAGGACAGCGCGCGCGGCCACAACCGGGCCGGAGCCTGAAGCCGCAGGATGACGTGACGGATCTGTGGTGCCACATTCTGCGGTGCCATTTTCTGCCGTGCCGCGGCCGGTCCGCCGCATCGCGACCGTTCCTGCAGATGGCCCGCGTGGATCAGGGTTGCTCATGCCAGCCTCTATCGTCCCTTGGAACGTGCCGGTCAATCACGGCCCGCCCGCGTCGCGCGCTGAAATCAGGCGCGATGGGAGAAGATGTCCGGATCTTCATACCCGAGAAGGTCGAGCCGGGTGCGGGCCGGAAGGAAATCGTAACACGCCTGGGCCAGCTCCCGACGGTCCTCCCGCACAAGCAGCGCCTCCAGCCTCTCCCACAAAGCATGCAGATGCAGAACGTCCGACGCCGCATAGGCAAGCTGTTCCGGCGTCAGCTCCGCAGCGCCCCAGTCGGAACTCTGCTGCTGCTTGCTGATCTCGACCCCCAGCAAATCCCGGCAGAGCGCCGCCAGACCATGCCGGTCGGTGAAAGTGCGGACAAGCCGCGCGGCAATCTTGGTGCAGACCGTCGGGGCAACGGTAATGCCCAGCGTGCGCTGCAGAACAGCGACATCGAAACGCGCGAAATGCATGATCTTGAGAACGGAGGGATCGGACAGCAGCCGCTTCAGATTCGGACAGTCCGCCGGAGCCCCGCCCGGCCGGCCGGGAACGAGCTGCACAAGATGCGCCGTGCCGTCCCCCGAGGAAAGCTGCACAAGACAGAGACGGTCCCGGTAAGGATTCAGGCCCATGGTCTCGGTATCGACCGCAACGCTCCGGCCGAGATCAAGCCCGTCCGGCAGATCGTCGCGATGCAGCGTGATCGCGTCACCGGCTGAGCTCCGCCTGCCACTCATGGCCCGTCCATACTGATTTTGAGAAAAACTCTGGTGCCCAGAAGAAGACTCGAACTTCCACGACCTTGCGGCCACAGGTACCTGAAACCTGCGCGTCTACCAATTCCGCCATCTGGGCAAGATGACAACCCGGTTGCTCCCGGGCGCTGGAGGAGCCGTTTAAACGTGCAGCCCGAACCGGTCAAGAGGGGTTTCGCGGAGAGAGGCAATATCTTTCGGTCCGGAACAGACTGTGTTTCCATCGCCCGGTCACGGCCCGGGATATCATCATGCGCAATTCTCTGCTCTTCGCCTCAACACTGCTCTGCACCGCAGCCATGTCGTCCATGATGCCATGCCGCCCGGCCAGCGCCGAGGCGCCGTTCTCATTCGCAAAAACACCGGGCCAGCTGCCGAAAACCGTCGTGCCGTCAGCTTACGACATCGACCTCGTCACCGACATGAAAGCCCTGACCCTCTCAGGCCATGAATCGATCGCCGTCACCGTCTCCGGCACCGCGCAGACCGTCACCCTCAGTCAGGCCGGCCTGACAATCCGCTCCGCCACGGCCGACGGCGCGCCGGTCAGCGTCAGCACGGACGAGAAAGCGCAGACGCTCACACTGCGACCGGCCCGCCCGCTTCCGGCGGGGCCGCATAAAATCGACATCACCTACAGCGGCCCGATCCCGGAAACGCCCAACGGCATCTATTACGACGATTATCATGACGCCGCCGGCGCGAAGAAACGTATGCTCGTGACCCAGTTCGAGGTCGCCGACGCCCGGCGCATGTTCCCCTGCTGGGACGAGCCGGCCTTCAAGGCCACGTTCCGTCTGAACGTCACCCTGCCGGCAGGCTGGCAGCCGATCAGCAACATGCCGGCCGAAACGGTGACCCCCGCGCCAGGCGGCGCGCAGCACGTGGCGTTCGCCAGAACACCCCGCATGTCGACCTACCTCCTGGCGCTGGTCGCCGGCGATCTCGCCGCAACCCACGGAACAGCCGACGGAACGCCGGTCAGCACATGGGCTCCGAAAGGAGAAGAGCGGAACACGCAATACGCCACGCAGGCCGCATCTGAAATCCTCCCGTATTACAACGCCTATTTCGGAACCGCCTATCCGCTCCCGAAACTCGACCTGATCGCCGTCCCCGGAAATTACGAAGCCGGAGCAATGGAAAACTGGGGCGCGATCACCTTCATCGACGAAGACCTGCTCTACGACCCCGCCCACAGCTCGCCCGGCACGAAAGAACTCGTCTATCTCGTGGTCGCGCACGAAATGGCCCATCAGTGGTCCGGCGATCTCGTGACGATGGCCTGGTGGGACAATATCTGGCTGAACGAAGGCTTCGCCACCTGGATGGAGACGAAGGCGCTCGATCATTTCAACCCCACCTGGGAAATCTGGCCGCGCGAACACAAAGGACGCGAAGCCGCCATGGGAGAAGACGCCCTCGCGACAACGCACCCGATTCAGCAGCCCATCCGCGATGTCAGCCAGGCCGGCAGCGCCTTCGACCGGATCAGCTACGAAAAAGGCGAGCAGGTCATTCGTATGATCGAAACATGGCTCGGACCGGACACGTTCCGGGACGGAATGCGCGCCTATATGAAAGCGCACGCCTACAGCAACGCGACAAGCGCCGATCTCTGGAACGCCCTTTCCAAGGCGTCACATCAGGATGTCGGAACCGTCGCCCGCTCCTTCACCGAACAGCCGGGCATCCCGCTGGTCAGCGTTTCGGAAACCTGCCGGAACGGCAACACATCTGTTTCTCTGAAGCAGAGCCGGTTCACAATTCACGATCCGGATGCGTCACCGCTGCACTGGCATGTGCCCGTCGTCATCGGCGGCCCCGGCGTGACGGCGCAGAAAGTCGTGCTTTCCGATAACGCAACCCTTCATTTCCCAGGCTGCAATCTCGCGATCAAGGCCAATCTCGGTGAAAGCGGATATTACCGCACAGCCTATGATCCGGACTCCTTCCGCTCCCTGAAAGCGAATTTCACCCGCCTCGACGCAACCGACCGGGTCAATCTCCTCGGCGACCAGTTCGCTCTCTTCCTGGCGGAGAAAGGCGATCTGGCCGATTACCTCGATCTCGTGGCCGGCCTGTCCCGGAATGGCGAGACCAGCGTGGCGGTCTGGCAGGACACGATCGACCATCTCACCCGGCTCGACGATCTGCTGCGTGGCTCACCGTCGCGCCCCCTGTTCCGGCTTTTCGTCCGGGACCTGCTGAAACCGCAGCTGACCCGGCTGGGCTGGGACCCGAAGCCGGGTGACAGCTTCCCCGACACGCTGCTGCGCCCGCAGATCATCCAGACCCTCGGCGTCATGGACGATCCCGATGTCGCCGTTGAAGCCGCGCGACGGTTCGAGGCATGGCGGAAAAATCCGGCGGCCCTCGATCCCTCCCTGGTGCAGCCGGTTATGCAGACCGTCGGCCTGCACGCCGACCCGGCAACATGGGCCGTGCTCGCGGACGTCGTCCGGAACGTGCCCGACACCGAGCAGAAGCGCCGCTTTTTCGCAGCCCTCGCCCGTTCTCAGAATCCGGAACTGGTCCGTAAAGCCGCCCGTCTGGCATGGAGCGGCGCCATCCCGAACGGACGTATCGTTCGTGTGCTGACAACGCTCGCCTATAACAGCGAGCAGCCCGATCTCGTCTGGGAACAGGTCGTCACAAATCAGGCTGAGATCGCATCGCGCCTGACCCCGCAGGGCCGCGAGGATCTGCTCCCCGCGATCGCCGGCGCCACATTCAGCCCCGACATCGTCGCGCAGATGAAAGCAGCCCCCGCCAGCTCCGCCACCTCGGGCGCGCGGATCGCGGCCAGCCGCAGCGCCGAACAGGTGGCGGCGAATATCGGCCTCCGCCTCCGCGCCCAGCCGGCAATCGCGCAATGGTTGCCAGCTTCCCATGTCGGCACCGAAACACACTGAGAATAAGTCCGTCTCTGAAACCGCCTTTGAATTATAAAGAAGTTTCTGGTGAAGCTTTTTTCAGAAAGCTTCGGAAGACGCCGCCTTTTTGAAAAAAGGCGGCACCCAAAAACTTTTATTTTTATCAAAAATTTATCCCGCAGGGTTCTCCGGCCCCTGCGGAAGCCCCGGACCCGCCAAAACAACGCGGCCCGCCAACCCGGAACGGAGCGCGGTCTCCCGCCGCCGTTCCGGCTGTTCACGCGCGGATGAACAGCCGCCCTGTGGACAGGGACCACACCGGATGTATCGTATCGCTCAGAAAGACCGGCCTGACTGGCGTTTCGCACGTTGTCATTCCGGTGTGATGATCCGGGGCTGTTCCCCGGACGACGCGGGGAGTGGAATTGATGACAGGTCAGCCGGTTGCGACCGTCTTCGGTGGTTCAGGATTTCTGGGAACATATGTCGTCCGCAAACTGGCGGAAGACGGATACGCGGTCCGCGTGGCCTGCCGCCGCACCGACCTCGCCAACAGCCTGCGCCAGCTCGGCGCGGTCGGACAGGTCGCGCCTTTCTATGCCCCGCTTCAGAGCGAGGATGATGTCACAGCCGCCATCGCCGGCGCCAGCGTCGTCATCAATCTCGCCGCCATCCTTTCGGCGTCGACCGTGGCGAAACTGGAGGCCGTCAACGTCAAAGGCGCCGCCCGCGTCGCCCGGATCGCCGCCGCCCAGGGCGTCGGAACGCTGATCCATATGTCCGCGATCGGCGCCTCGACATCAGCCGGCTCCCTGTACGCAAAGAGCCGCGGCGCCGGCGAGGAGGAGGTGCGTCTGAATTTCCCGGCGGCCACGATCGTCCGGGCTTCGGTGCTGTTCGGACCGGAGGACCATTTCCTCAATCTGTTCGCCGCCCTGGCCCGGTACGTCCCCCTCGTCATGCCGGTCTACGGCGCGCAGACACGCATGCAGCCGGTCTATGTGGCCGATGTCGCCGAAGCCATCCGCCGCATCGTCGCCGCCTCCGCCGAGGTCCGCCCGACGGAAACCAGCGTGTGCGAACTCGGCGGCCCGGAAGTGCTGACAATGGCGGAAATCTGCCGCCGCGTTCTGGTGATGACCGGACGAAGCAAACCGGTCTTCGCCGTGCCCGCCGGTCTCGCCTCTCTCCAGGCCGCCATCCTCGAACGGCTGCCGGGACGGATGCTGACACGGGACCAGCTCCGGATGCTGTCCGTGGATAATGTCGTGGCCGCCGGAATGCCCGGATTCCAGGAACTCGGCATGGCGCCCGTCCCGATGGACCTGATCGCACCGGCCTGCCTCAGACGGTATGCCGCCAATGGTGCAGAGAAAAATTTCGTTATAAACCAGGTCAGTGGTGTAAATTAGGTCTCAAACGGACCCTTTTTTCCGTTTCACGAAATCGATGCCGGAAGCGCCTCCGGGTTTGTTTTGGTAAATAGGACAGTACTGCTGTCTTTTGTTTTGACTGGCGCTAAGCTATCGCTGCTTCCGGCTTCAGACAGGATGAGTACGCCGCAGCGTCCGTCCGGCGGAGCAACCCGTCGACAAGGAACCTCAGCGCATGTCCGCGAAAATGCTCTCGTTCGTCTCTGTTCCGCAGGCGCAGCCTCCCAGGCGCGAGGCCGGCGAGCGCCGTGGCGACTTCGACGAGATCTATGAGGACTTCACGCCCGCGCAGGCCGGCACGCAGGCCAGCCGGTGTTCGCAGTGCGGAGTGCCCTTCTGCTCGATTCACTGCCCGCTCGGAAACAACATCCCTGACTGGCTGATGCTGACAGCCGAAGGACGGCTCGAGGAAGCGTACGCCGTGTCGCAGGCGACCAACACCTTTCCCGAAATCTGCGGCCGCATCTGCCCGCAGGACCGTCTCTGCGAAGGGAACTGCGTCATCGAAAAGGGCTTCGAAAGCGTCACCATCGGCGCCGTCGAACGCTACATCACCGACACGGCGTTCGAGAAGGGCTGGGTGAAACCCGCCATGCCGGTGCGCGAGCTCAGCAGCTCCGTCGGCATCATCGGAGCCGGCCCGGCAGGCCTCGCCGCCGCCGAACGCCTGCGCGCCACCGGCCATCAGGTCCATGTCTACGATCGCCATGACCGGGTCGGCGGGCTTCTGATCTATGGAATCCCCGGCTTCAAGCTGGAAAAGGACATCGTCGCGCGCCGGGAAAAACTGCTTCAGGATCAGGGCGTCCTCTTCCATCTCAGCCAGGCGATCGGCAGCGGAGAGGGGGAAATCACCCTGAAGCAGCTGCGCGAACGCCATGACGCGGTGCTGATCGCAACCGGCGTCTATAAAGCGCGCGAAACCGGCGGCCCCGGCGCGGGACTGTCCGGCATTGTGCGCGCGCTGGATTATCTGACGGTTTCAAACCGGCGCTCGCTCGGTGATGAAGTCCCCGCGGGCGAACTCGACGCGGCCGGTAAGGACGTCGTCGTCATCGGCGGCGGCGATACCGCGATGGACTGCGTCCGCACCGCCATCCGTCAGGGCGCCCGCTCGGTAAAATGTCTCTACCGGCGCGACCGCGCGAACATGCCGGGCTCGGTGCGCGAAGTGAAGAACGCGGAGGAAGAAGGGGTTGAGTTCGTCTGGCTCGCGGCCCCGGAAGCCTTCCTCGGCGATGAGACCGTCACCGGCGTACGCGCCCAGCGCATGCGGCTCGGCCTGCCGGACGCCACCGGCCGCCAGTCCATCGAACCGGAACCCGACGGCCTGTTCACCATAAAGGCGGACCTCGTCATCAAGGCGCTCGGCTTCGATCCCGAGCCGCTGCCCGAGCTGTGGCAGGCCGCGGATCTGGAAGTATCGCGCTGGGGCACGGTGAAAGTCGACCGCGAGCGCTTCGAAACCTCCATCCCCGGCGTTTTCGCCGCCGGCGATATCGTGCGCGGCGCCAGCCTCGTCGTCTGGGCCATCCGTGATGGCCGCGACGCGGCGGCACAGATCGACCGCTGGATCGGCGAACAGACCGCCGGCGAACAGGTTACCGGCAAACAGGCCTCTGCCCCCGTGGCTGCGGAGTAAAGATGATGGATACGATCTCCGGCTTCTCCCCCGCCGCGAAACGCGGCAAGACATCCTCCACCACGAACCGCGGCAATGCTTCCGCTCCGGAAAGCGGCGCCGCCTTCGTCGAAACCTGGAAGCGCAACGCCGGCGCATTGCAGCAGGGCCTGTACCGCCCCGAAGACGAACACGATTCCTGCGGCGTGGGGCTGGTCGCCGCCCTGGACGGCAAAAAACGGCGTGACGTCGTCGAAGCCGGCATCGAGGCGCTGAAAGCGATCTGGCACCGTGGCGCCGTCGACGCCGACGGCAAAACCGGCGACGGCGCCGGGATTCACGTCGAAATCCCGCAGGATTTCTTCGCGGACTCCATCCGCGCGACAAGCGAGCCTCTGCCCGCCGGAACGATCATCGCCATCGGTCAGGTGTTTCTGCCCAAAACCGACCTGGTCGCCCAGGAACGGTGCCGCCAGATCATCGAGACCGAAATCCTCGCTTTCGGATACGGCATTTACGGCTGGCGCCAGGTACCGATCGACACCTCCTGCATCGGTGAAAAAGCAAACGCGACCCGCCCGGAAATCGAACAGATCCTGATCCGCAACAAAGGCGGCCGGCCGGAAGCCGAATTCGAACGCGATCTCTACGTGATCCGTCGCCGCATCGAAAAAGCGGCGATCGCCAATCAGGTCGATCTCTATATCTGCTCGCTGTCCTGCCGCTCGGTCATCTACAAAGGTATGTTCCTCGCGGAGCACCTGACGATCTTCTACCCGGACCTGCTCGATCCGCGCTTCGTCAGCCGGTTCGCGATCTATCACCAGCGCTATTCGACAAACACATTCCCGACATGGAAGCTGGCCCAGCCCTTCCGCCGCGTCGCCCATAACGGCGAGATCAACACGATCTCCGGAAACATCAACTGGATGCGCAGCCACGAGACGCGGCTGGCCGACCCGGCGCTCGATCCGTTCATGAGCGACATCAAGCCGGTCGTGCAGGTCGGCGGCTCCGACACCGCGACGCTCGACAACGTTTTCGAACTGCTCACCCATGCCGGGCGCGACGCCCCCGCCGTCAAGGCGCTCATGGTGCCCGCCAGCGTCGGCGCGCATTCCTCCATGAAGGCCGCGCACCGGGACATGTTCTCCTACTGCAACGCCGTCATGGAGCCGTGGGACGGCCCGGCCGCGCTCTGCGCCACCGACGGCCGCTGGGTCATCGCAGGCCTCGACCGCTCCGGCCTCCGCCCGCTGCGCTACACCCGCACCTCAGGCGGACTGCTGATCGTCGGCTCCGAAACCGGCATGGTCAAAGTGCCGGAAGCCGACATCCTCAGCCGTGGCCGCCTGGGTCCGGGCGAGACCATCGCCGTCGATCTCGACGAAGCAAAGCTGTACAGCAACGACGCCCTGCTCGACCTCCTGGCCGGCCGTCAGGATTTCGGCCGCTGGGTCAAAAAGATCCAGAAAATCGGCTCGGTCGTCCGGAACGATGTCGTCGAGCCGGTCATGTACTCCTCCGAGGAACTGCGCCGCCGGCAGCTCTCGGTCGGCTCCACGCTGGAAGAGCTTGAGCAGATCCTCCAGCCCATGGTGGAAAACGCCGCCGAAGCCATAGGATCGATGGGCGACGACACGCCGCTCGCCGTCCTCTCCGAGCGCTATCGCGGCCTGGCGCATTACTTTCGCCAGAGCTTCAGCCAGGTCACCAACCCGCCCATCGATTCCCTGCGCGAAACCAGGGTCATGAGCCTCGTGACGCGGCTCGGCAATCTCGGCAACATCCTCGCTCAGAGCGAGGAACAGTGCGACCTCCTGCAACTGCCCAGCCCGGTGCTGACGAACGGTGAGTTCGAGGCCCTGCGGAATTTCTGCGGCGTCCGTGGCAGCACGATCGACACCACGTTCCGGGCCGCCGACGGCGAGAAAGGATTGCGGGACGCCATCGCGCGCATTCGCCGGGAAGCCGAGGAGCGGGTCCGCGAAGGATGCGCCCACGTCTTCCTGACCGACGAAAACCAGTCGGCGGAACGCGCGGCCATCCCGACCATCCTCGCGACCGCCGCCGTCCACACGCATCTGGTCCGGAATTCGCTGCGGACCTTCACATCGCTGAACGTCCGCTCCGCCGACGTGCTGGACGTGCACGCCGTCGCCGTTACGATCGGCGTCGGCGCGACAACGGTCAATCCATACCTCGCGCAGGAAAGCATCGCCGACCGCCTGCGTCGCGGCCTGTTCGGCAAAATCAGCCTGCGTGACGCCGTCGAGCGTTATCGCAAGGCGGTCGATAAAGGCCTGCTGAAGATCATGTCCAAAATGGGCATCTCGATCACCGCCTCCTATCGCGGCGGCTGCAATTTCGAGGCGCTCGGACTCTCCCGCGCCCTCGTCGAGGAATTTTTCCCCGGCATGCCGTCACGCATCTCCGGCATCGGCCTGGCCGGCATCGCCCGCAATGTCCTGAGCTTCCACCACGAGGCCTGGGGAACCGCCGCAGCGGTCCTCCCGGTCGGCGGCCTCTACAAGATGCGCCGCAGCGGCGAATTCCACGCGTTCGACGGCACGCTGATTCACATGCTGCAGACCGCCGTGTCCAGCGACAGCTTCACCATCTACAGGCGCTACGCGGACGCCGTGCAGCGCCAGAAGCCCGTCGCGCTGCGCGATCTGCTCGATTTCAGGGGCGGCAGAACCCCGATCTCCGTGGAGGAGGTCGAGAGCATCACCCAGTTGCGGAAACGCCTGAACGCCCCGGCAATCTCCCTCGGCGCCCTCAGCCCGGAAGCCCACGAAACGCTCTCGATCGCCATGAACCGCATCGGCGCGAAATCAGATTCCGGCGAAGGCGGCGAAGACCCCGAACGCGCAAAGCCGCGCGCGAACGGCGACAACGCGTCCTCCGCGATCAAGCAGGTGGCGTCAGGCCGTTTCGGCGTCACAGCCCAGTATCTGAACGATTGCCGCGAGATTGAAATCAAGGTCGCCCAGGGCGCCAAGCCGGGCGAGGGCGGACAGCTCCCCGGCTTCAAGGTCACGGAGCTGATCGCAAAGCTGCGTCACGCCACACCCGGCGTCACCCTGATTTCCCCGCCGCCCCATCACGACATTTACTCGATCGAGGATCTGGCGCAGCTCATCTACGACCTCAAGCAGATCAACCCCGAAGCCCGCGTGACGGTCAAGCTCGTGGCGCGGTCGGGGATCGGCACAATCGCGGCCGGCGTGGCCAAGGCCAAAGCCGACGCAATCCTGATCTCCGGTCACTCCGGCGGCACCGGCGCCAGCCCGCAGACATCGGTGAAATATGCCGGCCTGCCCTGGGAGCTCGGCCTCGCCGAGGCGCATCAGGTGCTGATGCTCAACCGCCTGCGCCACCGCGTCACGCTGCGCACCGATGGCGGCATCAAGACAGGGCGGGATGTCGTCATCGCCGCCATGCTCGGCGCCGAAGAATTCGGAATCGGCACCGCCAGCCTGGTGGCGATGGGCTGCATCATGGTCAGACAGTGCCACTCGAACACCTGTCCCGTCGGCGTGTGCTCGCAGGACCCCGCGATGCGGGCGAAATTCGAGGGCACGCCCGAGAAAGTCATCAATCTGTTCTCGTTCATCGCCGAGGACGTCAGAAACATTCTGGCCTCGCTGGGGTTCCGGACCCTGAACGAGATCATCGGCCGCACCGACCTGCTCTATCAGGTCTCGCGCGGCGCCGATTACCTCGACGATCTCGATCTGAACCCGCTGCTCGTGCAGGCCGATCCCGGTCCGCATGCGCGGTACTGCACGCTGGACGGACGTAACGAAGTCCCCGACACGCTCGACGCCCAGATGATCGCCGACGCCCGCCCGCTCTTCGAGCACGGCGAAAAGATGCAGCTGCAATACAACGTTCAGAACACGATGCGCGCGATCGGAACGCGCATCTCGTCCCTGATCGTGCGGCAGTTCGGCATGAAAACCCTGGCGCCAGGCCATCTCACCGTCCGCCTGCGCGGTTCGGCCGGCCAGTCGCTCGGCGCCTTCGCCGTGCAGGGCCTCAAGCTCGAAGTGCTGGGAGACGCCAACGATTACGTCGGCAAGGGCCTGTCGGGCGCAACGATCGTCGTGCGTCAGCCGGCCTCCAGCACCCTGGCGTCAAACACCAACGCGATTATCGGCAATACCGTCCTCTACGGCGCCACCGCCGGCACTCTCTACGCCGCCGGCCTCGCCGGAGAACGCTTCGCCGTGCGCAACTCGGGCGCGACCGCCGTCGTGGAAGGCTGCGGCTCGAACGCCTGCGAATACATGACCGGCGGAACCGTCGTCATTCTCGGCGATTCCGGCGACAATTTCGGCGCGGGCTTCACCGGCGGCATGGCGTTCGTCTACGACGCGGACGGCTCTTTCGAGCAGAAGGTCAATCCGGACAACGTCTTCTGGGTGCGCGTGACAGATGAGGAATGGCAGCAAAAACTGAGATCCCTCGTTGAGACTCACGCAGCGGAAACACATTCCGGCTACGCCGCCATGCTGCTGCATAAATGGAATGAGGTCCTGCCGCATTTCTGGCAGATCGTGCCGAAAGATTACGCCAGAATCATCGGCTTTTCCGTCCCGGAGACCATGGCCGTCTCAGCCTGATCCCCGGACCCTTACTCAGCAAAACAGCCGGCCGGAGCATTGCCCGGCCGGTCTCCGGGGCTTTGCCCCGAACCCCGCAAAGGGACGCAGTCCCTTTGATCCCGGTTTATCAGACATAAGGGGGTGAAGGGGTCTGCGACCCCTTCCGGGTGCAGGGCAGCGCCCTGCCTGCAATCAGATAACCGCCTTTTCCGGCGCCTCCAGCCCTGTGCGGCCATATCAGCCAGGTTGACGCCCCTCGTTCGAAGCCGATATTCGCCGGTAGCGGGCGTGCTCACAGCCGCAAAACGCAGACCGGATGCCCGACGACGGACACCGCCCGGAAACCTGACGGATCTGCCCCGGCAGAAGACTCCGACAAACGCTACGCCATCCACGCAAACTCTGACGAGGCACAGACCATTTCTCTCCCGCCGGACAGTTTTCGCAAACATGCAGACAGGATCACAGTGCCATGAAACGCACCGCCGATCTTCCCGGCCGCGCGCCTCCGGTCGTGGGCTTCGGGGACTGCTATGTCGGCGGCTTCGTGGACGAACTCCACGCACATGACCGGGGCCAGTTGTCAGTGTTTCTCGCCGGAACCGTGACGGTCAGCACGCAGAACGGCAGCTTCGTCCTCTGCCCCGGCCAGGGCATGTGGATTCCCGCCGGCACACTCCATCAGGCCACCTGCCGTACCGATCTGATGTTCCAGGTCGTCTATGTGGACCCATGCCTCACCGGTAACGATCTTCCCTGTAAGACATTCGATGTTTCGTCCCTCATGCGGGGTCTCGTGGATGAGATCATCGCCATGAATTACGAGTTCGCCATGGACGAACGCATGTCGGCCATCGCCCGGCTTCTGGTCGATGAGGTCGGGCGCGCCTCCCGGATCGCTGAACCGCTGCTTCTCCCCCAGGACCACCGCCTGCGCCGCGTCTGCGAGGCAGTCACCGCCCGGCCAGGAGACTGCCACGACATCGATTACTGGGCGCGTGAGGCCGGCATGGCGCGACGCACCTTCACCCGCCTCTTTCAGCAGGAAATGGGTATGGGATTCGCGGCATGGCGCCGCAGGGTGCGGGTCACGGAAGCGGCCTCCCGGATCGCGGCAGGCCAGTCGGTCGCGGAAGTCGCGTTCGCCCTCGGCTACGAGAACGCCGGGAGCTTCAGCACAATGTTTCACCGGACCTCCGGCGTAACACCCCGCACGCTGCGATCCGGCCCGTCACCGGCAACGCGCCCCTAGAAGAGCGCTCTGTCGCCACGCCCCGGCCCCGGCTTTCCCGTTCAGTCACGTGAACACCGGCCCGACGATCACAGCCCGGCCCGAAGAATCTGCCTCTCATGCTCTGTCCCGACCAGCACGATATCGGCGATCAGGCAGAATTTGCCCGCGTTCGGGCCAGAGAAAGCCCGGAGGACTGCGCATCGCTTGATGCAGCTTCCGGACACGGTTATGCGCGCAACTAAGTCTCATTCTTAATTACAGACATCGACCCGCTCTCCTCCCGCAGGAGCAGCCGGTTACGAAATGAGTCAGGTATGCAACGCAGCGGGATTATCTACACTGTTCTTCTCTCACTCCTCCTGAGTGACATGGCGTTCGCCGCCGATCAGGAGAAAAAAACCGAAAAACCCGGACAGTCCGGAACGGTCACACCGCATCAGACCGCCACCGGCCAGAGCACCTCCGGCCAGAGCACCTCCGGCCAGAGCACCTCCGGCCAGACCACCACCAGCCAGACCACCACCGCCCGGACTGCCGGCGGAAAGACCGCCGGAACAGGCGCCACGAAAATCGAGCAGATCGAAGTGCGTGGCCGGAAGGCCTCGACCATCGCGTCGTCCGCCACAAAGACAAACACGCCTCTGGTCGAGACGGCCCAGTCCGTCACCGTCATCACCCGCGACGAGATGGACGTGCGCGGCGTCCTGACCCTCAACCAGGCCGTACGGTACGCCGCGGGCATCACTGCCGATACGCGGGGAGGGGAGGGCACGCGTTACGACCTCTTCGATCTGCGCGGCTTCACCGTGCCAACCTTCCTGGACGGGCTGAAATTTCAGGACAGCCCCACAGGGTTCGCCGTGGCCCAGACCGATACCTCCCGCCTTGAGCGCGTCGAACTCCTCAAGGGACCGGCTTCCGCGCTTTACGGCCAGTCCAGCCCGGGCGGCCTGACCGCCCTGTCCAGCAAACTGCCGACCGACCAGCGGTTTTACGGTGGCGTGACCACAACCGGCGGCATGTTCGATCTCTATCGCGTCGACGCCGATGTCGGCGGCTTCGCAACCGATGACGGCCTTGTCCGCTACCGGATATACGGCACGGTAAACGGACAGCACACCCAGCTCAGCAAAACAGGAAGCAGACGCTTCAGCATAAGCCCCGCCTTCACCTTCGGCGGCGACGGACCAACCACCCTGACCCTGCTGGGCAATTATCAGTACGACCCGGAAAGCGGCTCCTATGGCGGCGTCCCGCTGGTCGGCTCTCTCAGACGGGCCTCCTATGGCTTCCTGCCGCGAAATTTCTATGACGGCGACGTGCCTTCCGAAAAATTCAACCGCAGACAGGGCGCGATCACCTACATCTTCAACCATCGCTTCAACGATGACTGGAGCTTCAGCACGCGCGGCCGTTATGACGACATCAGAACCATATACCGCAGCGTCTACAATAACGGGTATTACGACAGCGACGACGGCGCCAGCGGCGAGATGCTGTCCCGCTCCGCCTACGGCACGCACGAGCACACGTACAATCTGACCTTCGACAGTCAGTTCAGAGGCCGCGTCCGCACCGGGCCGCTGCATCATGCGCTGATGTTCGGGTTCGACTACATGCAGCAGAAAGCCGATGACACGGAAGCATACGGCGACGCCCCCGATCTGGACGTGCTGCATCCCGATTATCACATGGTCATTCCCGCAATGACGCCCTACCTGAACTATGTGACGGATTCCCACCAGATCGGCGCCTACGGACAGGATGAAATTCGCTGGAAGCGCCTTATTCTTACAGGAAGTATCCGTAATGACTGGTACCGTTCCCGTCAGATCGAGCGTTTTTCGGGAACGGACACACGGCAGAACCCGAGCCAGATCACATGGCGCGCCTCCGGCCTGTATCACTTCGATTTCGGACTCTCGCCCTATATCAGTTACTCGACATCCTTCCAGCCACAGTCGGGAACCGTCTCAAACAACGGCGGCACGACATTGCGGCAGGCAAACCCTTCGCTCGGCAAACAGCTCGAAGGCGGCATGAAATATCAGATTCCGGGAACGTCGGTGTTATTCACCGCGGCAGGCTTCCATATCGAGCAGAGCAACGTCCTCGTCTCCGTCGCCAACACCGGTTACAGCGTGCAGAGCGGCCTGGTCCACTCGGATGGATTCGAATTCGAAGCCCACGCCGAACCGTTCCGCAACTTCATGCTGACAGCCGCCGTCAGCGTCCAGAAAATCCGGGATGACTCGACCGGAAAACCGCTGATCCAGTCAGGAAAAGGCAACGCCTCCCTGTTCGCCTTCTACACAATGCCCTCAGGGCCGCTGAAAGGCCTCGGCTTCGGCGGCGGCATGCGCTATTCGGCAAAAGCCTATGGCGGAGAAGCGACATACGGCAGCGTATGGCTCCCGCAATACGCCCTGTTCGACGGGTCCCTGACCTACGATCTCTCGAACCTGTCCCGCTCGCTGCACGGATGGAAAGCATCGGCAAGCGTCCGCAACATTTTCGACAGACACTATATCGCCAACTGCTTCGCCTACGGCTCCGACGGGGAATACTGCTATTACGGAGAACGCCGCAACGCCCAGGCCAGCATAGGATACAGCTGGTAATATCCTCCGCCGGAAAGAGAAATCCGCTCCGTTCTTCGGCCAGATTATACTGAAAATCCCGTCCCGGAGCACCGTGTCACGCTCCAGGACGGATTTTTCAGACCCGCAGCACCTCACAGCACAACAGGTCATGTTCACTCACCGATGAAAATAAATGAAAATTATAAAGAAGTTTCTGGTGAAGCTTTTTTCAAAAAGCTTCTGAAGACGCCGCCTTTTTGAAAAAAGGCTGCACCCAAAAACTTTTATTGTTTTTCAGATTCTTATCACCAGGTAATCTCTGATCCGGACTGAAGCGAACAGGTGACCGGGACTCAAAAAATATAACAGCCTCAGTTTATTATAAGAATTTTTGTGCGTTGAAGGCTTTTGAAACTGTCCCCAGGCAGAAAACAGGCCCCCATCGCGTGAGAGCGGTTCTCGACGACGTGACTCACCGCATTTATGCATATCCGCGTACCCGACCTGCATTACGACAAAGAGAATAAGACACGTGAATCCCTCGATTTCGGCTGCTCTCGACCCGCGAATCTGGCTTCTCGCCCTCGGCACCTTCGCGATCGGCACAGACGTTTTCGTCGTCTCGGGAATTCTCCCCGAAATCGCGACCAGCCTGCATGTGGATCTCGACAGCGCCGGCCAGATCGTTACGGCCTATGCCCTGACATATGCTCTTATCGCGCCGGTTGTCGTGCCCTTTACAGCAGCCTGCAGGCAAACCCGGATCGTCACTGGCACCCTGGCCCTGTTTGCCATCGCAAACATGCTCTGTGCCACAACGCCCTCTTATGCCGTCCTGATTGCGGCCCGGATTATCGCCGGCATCGCCGCCGCCCTCTATACCTCAACAGCCTATTCCCTCGCAGCCTCTCTCGCGCCAGACGCCCGGAAAGGCGCGGCGCTCTCTGCCGTGGCGCTTGGTTTCACCGGCTCAGCCGTCTTCGGCGTCCCGATCGGAACGGCGATCGGCGATACGCTCGGCTGGCGCATGACGTTCTGGCTGGTAACGGCCGTCTCGACACTGTCTGTCATCATCCTGAGCCTTCGGCCACCAAAGGAGCCAGTGCGACACGCCGCCGTCGTCAGCATCGCAGCGCGGTTTGCCCCTCTTAAAAATCCGGCAATCCTTCTCGCCATGCTGCCGGGCGCGTTCTGGAACACCGCCAATCTGATGAGCTACACCTATCCTGGCGCTCTTCTGGCACGACACCATAAACCGCATACCGTCGTCTTTCTCTTTCTCGCTTACGGATGTGGCGGACTGGCGGGCAGTCAGCTCGGCGGCCGGCTGGCTGACCGGTTCGGAGCTGTGAAGCCGCTCATGGCCTGTCTGCGTCTGGCTGCCGTCAATCAGGCCGCAATGGGATTAAGCCTTCAGACAACCGCCACAACAGCCGTGGCGCTCGCTGTCTGGTCCATTACCGGCTGGGGCACCTTCGCACCAGAGCAGGCACGTCTGATCGCTCTGGCACCGGCCAGCAGCCCACTTGTTGTTGCTATCAATCACTCTGTTATTTATTTTGGAACGGCCGCCGGAGCGGCCCTTGGAGGGGCATTGCTTGCGCACGGACTGCCTCTGGAGAGCCTGCACTGGGTGACTGCTGCAATGCTCGCCATAGCCGCCGCCCTCCCTGGCGTCAGCGCCGCAGTTTCCGGAAGAAGCACTCCCTTTTGCAAAAAGATGGCCGCCCGGACAGGCTGACGTTCCTTCCGACGCAACGCATGCTTTCATGCCATGGCCAGCAAGGAAAATCAGTCGGGGCTGACTGGCTTTTTCCGACTATCCCCTGTCAGATCACACCTCTGGCCGGTACGAAATCGCATTGGTTCTGCGCCCGTCACACAGGGCGCCCTCCACCACTACACCCCCGCCAGTCTCTCCCCCGCCGCTGCCGCCGCCCGCGCCGCAAACCACGGCCGCATCCGCCTGACAGCTTCCCTGATCCTGTCCGTCGAAACCGCAAAACTGAACCGCATGAACCGGTTGCCATCGACCGGATCGAAATCAACGCCCGGCGCAGTCGCCACGCCCGTCTCACGCAGAAGCTCTTCGCAAAAAGTCAGGCTGTCATCAGTCAGATGCCCGATATCAGCATAAATATAGAACGCACCGTCAGGCGGCGCGATCCGGGTCAGACCCAGCTCCGGAAGCGCCTGCAGCAGCAGATCACGATTGCGGCGATAGGTCGCGACATGCCCTTCCAGTTCCTCGAAACAATCGAACGCGACAAGACCGGCATGCTGACTCAGCGCCGCCGGCGTCAGAAACAGATTCCCCATCCGCGCGCGGGCGACACCGATCAGATCCGGCGGCACGATCAGCCAGCCAAGACGCCACGGCGCCATGCTGAAATACTTGGAGAAGCTGTTTACGATGAGCGCGGTCTCATCATATTCCAGCAGGCTGTGCGCAGGATCGCCGTAGCTCAGACCGTGATAGATCTCGTCGGAGACAATGCGGATTCCACGGTCGCGACAGACCGAAACGATTGCGCGCAGCTCGGCGTCCGGAAGCACAGTGCCCGTAGGATTGGCCGGACTCGCGATAATGAGCCCCCGCGGCGCCGGCTCCAGTTTTGCAATCGCATCAGCGGTCAGCTGAAATCGCTCCGCTTCCCCGCAGGCAATTTCCACCGGCGTCATATGCAGGGCTTTGAGCGTGTTGCGATAGGCGACATAGCCCGGCCTGGCGAGCGCGACACGATCCCCCGGCACAAAGCAGCTCGTCAGAGCCAGCACGAGGGCAGGGGAGGCGCCACTGGTCAGAATCACCTGATCCGCCAGGATGGAAACGCCATACGTCTCAGCATAATGCCGCGCGATGCGCTCTTTGAGATCATGGCTCTCCCAGTATCCCATCGGGTCCGTCGCCAGAATATGCTGAGCCCGCTCGATCGCTTTTCCAGGCGCGCCGGTCGAAGGCTGACCGAACTCCATATGGATGATGTCCATACCTCCCGCCGCCAGCCTGTGCGCCAGGGCGCTGATGGCGATGGCATGAAACGGATCGATGTCAGGAACGGTCATAAGAATATCCGGGAACAGACAGCGTCTGAGTGGCAGTATGCGGGTGAAAACCCGACAATGCTTGTAAAACGAGGCGCACGCCCAGACCACCCCGCAACAACGCCAGGCTGCCCGGAACCACCTGACGACCTCCGGAAATATAACAGAAGCCCCCGAATAAACTGATGCCTGATATCAATTCTGTTTTGTCAGAACCCGCGAACCCGGTCGCGTATGCCGATTGACATGATGCGCCATAACTACTCAACGAACTGGTTCCACGCGCGGCGGCAGAGATCAGGACGTGTCGTCAGTTAGCACCGGGTGCTACGCGGCGTGTACTCCCGTTTGATCTGTGATGTTTTCTCCCTGTTTCTGGGGCGGCGAGAGATGGGAATGCGACGGTATGGCCTAGTAACAACCAGTGGGAATGGATAAAGGATTTCCTCCCGGGTCGTGGAGGTCATGTCGGCGGCACGGCCGTGGATAATCGCCTGTTTGCAGAAGCTGTGCTGTATCGTTATCGCACAGGCATCCCCTGACGTGATCTGCCTGCCCGCTCTGGCGACTGGAAGAACGTGCATCGGCGGCTGCGTCGCTGGTACGAAAGCGGTGTGACCGAACGGATTTTCCGGCATCTGGCGGCTGATCACGACAATGAATACATGATGACCGACGCGATTCATTTCAAAGTACACCGGACAGCAGTCTCTCTACAAAAAAGGGCTTTTCCCCGCCATATCGGGCGAACAAAAGGCGGCCTGAACTCAAATCTTCATGCTATCTGTGACGGTCAGGGCCGTCCTGTCCGTATTCACCTGATCGCAGGCCAGTGATTTCAAAGGAGCGTATGTTCTGCTGGCTGCATTTCGATCATACCGACGATAAAGATTTCATGCCCATCCAGCTGTGACCGACGCCGTCAGGGCAGACGGCGCAACCAGCAGATCGCTGTCGAAATCCCAACACCGAACTGCGCCGCTAATGAACACGCTGACACGCCCATGGCGCCAGCTCCCAGAACATGTGCGCGAAGATCATCACTAAATGCCCGCTCCATCACCGTCTTCATCAATGGAAACGGTGAATCACAAGTCACCTTCAGTGTCACTCAGGTAATTCAATGTTTAATGTAACCGCTCTGGTTCTGTAGCTTTAAAAATGAAAGAAATATAAAAACTAAATTATAGCATCGCATCGAAATATATTTCCTTCGGAGTTACACACAATTAGAATATTCCATTCGTCATTGCTAATTATTTTATCAATCCATGAATTTTCTGACCATATTAGAATAATACTATATTCTTTTTTTGATGGCTCAGACATCCAAGAGCCTGAAATAACGCCATTACGATAAAAATTACCATCATTATTTATAGTAAGTTTGGATCCATCTATCCATTTATATGTGCGAACGAATAAATTTTTATATTTTACATCGAAAATGTCTGGGTATGATAGTATCATAGAAGTAATAACTGACTGTTTTTTATCTATTGTTTCAAGTTGTTTTACCAATTCCTTTTGCTGAGCTTTTATTAACCCATTGGAATGAGAAAATATATCAGCATATCCCCACCATGTATCATGTAATTGACGCAATTCATTGCTTTTAATATCTCTCAAAGGAATGCGTTGTATTTTTGAAGATTGCTCAAAAATAAATTTTATAAATTCCGGGTCCAGGAAAGTTTCAAATGGAATTTGCCAGTATTGATCATAATCAGACGTATCTCTCCTGTTATCTTGAATATCCGGATAATAAAGAGGGCAGATCGCCTTGTAGAGTATGACTGAAGAGCAATTAAAAAATGGCGCTTCTTGCAAAGAACCAGACGATATACCTACAAACGTACCGGGTCTTTCCTCAAAAAAAGCATTGTATAGATGTATGTTGTCTGTAAAAAAACTACAATTAAGGCTAGTCAAATAAGATTTTTCTTTTTCAATATGCCACTTGGCGGCAGATGGATGAGGAAGATAAGCAACTTTTTTACCAAAAAAAATCTCTTTTAATCTTTTTTCGTAACAGGAAAGCGTGATAAGGGATTTTCCGTTTACCAGGCTAGCATCAGCTTCTGTCTGCCCAACAACATAAACTATATCTTTGGAGCATCTGAATAAATCGTATTCTTTTTTATAGCGTTCTTTATGTATATAAGATGCTTTCAGTTTATTAGCTTCAAGCCTTATTTCTGAATATCGGACAGCCAGAGAAGGCAGGCGCTTTTGCAGACCTGGTATGGATGTACGTAATGCTATCAAAAGATCTGGCAGAAAACGAATTGGAGAAATTCGGAAATCTATCCAATGATGATTGTTTTTTTCAAAAAATTTAATCAAACCAGGAGATAGCTCGTAACCTATTATAATGCTACGCTCTGGTATATTTTCAACAAAATATTTTTCTAATTCTACACTTAAATTCTTATAATTATCTATCCATAAATAATTATGGTCCATGATATTGTTTGTTGTGTGATCCCATGAAGGCATACCGTTGGCAGCCATAAATTTCTGCCTTAAACTTGGCGGAACATTAATGCCCAGAGCCTGCCGGATAGGTTCTCGAAGAAGATCATAAAAAAATTCTTTTGCAGGCCAAAAAGCCTCACGGAGCAGGTCGTCAACAAAAATTAAATTCGGAAAATCATTCTTAATTTCTAACGGATCATGAACCATTATTCAAACCTAAAGTACTAAAACTGTTATAGATATTTATGCACTTTGCACAAACGGGATTCAAACGTTTAGCGTAAAACTTACGAAAACGATGAGGCGTATATTAATGAATGTTGATGTTTGTAGCCTTTAATCTGCCTTCTTTGCTGATTGAGTAGGTATCCTGATTTTCATCAAAAAGAGAAAGCAGTCCATATTATCAGCGATCTTATCTACCGTCACCTTGCTTTTCCTTCGTGTAAATCAGAAACAGCGAAAACATAAGAGCGAATTCAGAATAGGAAATTTTTAAAAAAATCTAAATTGGAAAGTAATTGTCAAAAATATTATCACGTAAACCTATAAACGGCTGTCCAAACATATGGAGCCACAGCCGTTCCATAATATAGCCTGTGACAGGATAAGACCGAACCTCCCGCAGAGCGTTAACAAATATTTCTTTGTCAATTTTGTTTACTACGTTGTTTTTGACGCCAAAGATAGCGCCATATGAAAACTCTCCAAACATAGCTTGGGAAGCATCCAATGACATTGAATAAAAACCTATTCTTCGAAAAAAATCACTGGCTATATTTGTGCCATTTTCTACTTTGTAGTCAGATAAATAAAAGCATCCGCTTTTATAAGCGCCGATATCGCACCAGTTCACAGGCGCCCAATTAAATAATGAGAACAATTCATTTCTTATCAATCTCCCAGTTTTTTCTTTGTATTTATTTAAAATATATTCCGGAGGGAAATTGTCTTTCCATCTCAGCGAACATCCCCAAACGTCATTTTCAAAGGGCAATGACAGTAATTTGAGGAAATCGGGGGCATGTTCAAACGGATCACCTTGTGTGAATATAGTAAATGAGTGGTTTTTTTTCATATTATTTATAATATGATACAAATAAGAATCTGATTCTCGACCTATATTTGGTATTTCAATATACTGAATCCTATTTAAAATGCTGATATTTTTTATGCGTTCTCCCTTGCTGTAAACAATTATATTATATTCTGAGGGAACATTATGAACCCAATTTATATCCTCGTTATATCGGGCTATAACTAAGTCTGGCATATTTCAACCTTATAAAAAGACAACTGGGGGCAGGCAGATAAAAGACATCATTGAATTTAGATCGTTTTTTGTTATAATATTTATAACATTACTTTTTGTTTTATATTCATCTCTGTTTGAAACTCTTGGAAGAGGATTGCACATATTAAGTATTTTTTTTGCCCCAGATTGAGATATAGCATATTTTCTTATTCCTGTAGCCGTAAGAAGTTTAAAAACGGCAAACTCTCCATTATAAATGTTTTCTATGCTTTTATTTCCTACAATAAATATGTCAGAATTTGTTATTCCTGCAACATTTACTCCAATATATGAGTGATCGTTGATGCCAAATACAAGAAAATCCCAATCAACTTCCTTTTTTTCGAAATTTTCGTATATAAGTTTTTCAACTATACCTGTATATTTTTCATCATTTAATTTAAATTTTAAGTTTTTATTTATAATATCTGAACAAATATCCATTATATGGTATAAAGATAGTAAAAAATAATTATCAAGACGCTCATCGTCTGAAATAATATTACTTTTTTTTAATTCCGATTCTATGAATCTTGAAATGTTATCTGTTTTCATAGAAATTATCCTTGTATACTATGAGTTTAATATAGTTGATGATTCAATGCTGTTTTCTGTTATGCAGAGAGGTGGTATGCATATATATGAATCCATATCCTTGTATTTTTCCGTCATTACATGATCAATTGATGTGTTTTGTAAAAATCTATTTAATTGAGAGTGAAAAAATACAGAATTCTGTAAAGGAATACAGAAAGAAGTTAGTTTTCTGGCGCCCTGTGGCGAAATTGCATATCCGCAGATGCCGAGGGTTCTGAAAAGACGAAAAGGATGTGTTGAAACATCAATTTTTTTAAATTTATCTGAATTTTTTACAACACTGTCCTGAGAAAATGTCGCCAACGCAACGCCCCGCCCTTCCCCCATTCCAAACAGGACCGAGGTATCGTAATTATTACCCCACAGAACAATATCCCAGTTGTTTCCTAACTGGGAGAGAACTTTCTGAGATTCATCAACGAAATTCCTGCACAAAATGGCGTCGTCTTCAAATATACAAGCTGTTTCTCCATAATCAGCAACGGAATTCCATAATAGAACATGAGACATCGCTGAACCAAGAGCCCCCTTTTTATAAGAGATATCCGGAGCAATCACATTACTCTCAATCAGTTCTTCCATATTGAGAGAGTTTCCATCAATAGCAGAAAATCTCCTTATATCGCTTACATGTTCATTATGCCGCGTAAATTCGTTCATTCTTTGTTCATCACAATCGCGATTTATGACAATGTATTTCATAAGTGTTCCTTCCTGTTTTAATTTGTGTAAATACACAAAATCAATAAATCACTAACTGCATGATTCAAAATGCATTGAATGAATTTTCCTGTAACTTTGCAGATATGGACAATGATCATCCAGGCATGAGGATGAAATTGTGACCTCGACACCTCTGCTGAAACGCCGGTGGCGCCTGAGGCAGACAAAGCTGCGCTCTACGATCCAGTGTTCTGGCCTGATGACAAAACATACCATCCGGTTTGATCGCCTGGCGATTTCGATGTCCATCGCCTGAATTACGTGAGTGCGATGCAAATCTTTTCCCCGGCATAGCCGTCATCGCCAATCAGATGCCGTAACCATAGAAGGAGCTTTCTGATCGGGGTGACCACCAGCGGCGCATCATTTCAGTTCTGCACGTCAGCAGGGTGAAGAGAGGCCCGATAGCGTGTTCCAGCGTCTAAGTCGCGATACAATGTTTGAAACTCTTGATCTTTGTACAGCGCCGCAATCAGGTGGGTTACCATGTTCTGCTGTTTTTACAGGCGTGCTATCGATGAGTCCGACTGAAGCGTTACCTCTGCGTCAGAGACGTCCTGACTATTTCTTTCCGGGCGTCAGGGGGAGGCATTCAACGTCCGTTTTACATTACGCGGGGCACCTGCATATTCAGGCCTTATTTTCTGAGGCTGAAGATGAAGTATGCAACGATGTGGATGGCGGCCATGAATGGATGAGCGCACAGGTCGTATCGTGTTGTCATCCGCCGCCGGTCTTTGAGTTGGCGAACATGTTTTTGATGGGATGTGGCTTTTTATACAGACGCCAGCTGTAAGGCGGCTTTGCTTTCCGGTTCTTCCCCGGAGGAATACAGGCAAGGTCCTGACCATCATACACGGCATGAAGCTTTGAGTTCAGACCGCCTTTTGTTCGTCCGGGATGGCGGGAAAACTCCCTTTCTGAGCAGAGAGGCCGCTGTATTCCGGGTGCCCTGAGATGTGTCGCATCGGTCATCAGACGTTTTGAACGGCCAGCGCGTTCTGTCAGGGCTGTAAAAATCCGGTCGAAGACACCCCGGACGGCTCCGGCAGATGAAGCATTATGCAAGGACTTATGAGGATCACAGGCTTGAAGGGTGTCTTTCCACTGAAGGCCGTTATGGATCAGACAGATGATCCCGCTCAGAACGCGACAGTCATCGACCCGGGGCGCACTACGTGCCAGAGGAAAAAACGGCCCGATCCGCTCCATCTGGCACTCAGACAGAAAATACGCCTCATTTCCAGCGGTCAGCCTGTGAATCACAACACGCCGCAGGAAAATCATAACCTCTTATACCACAGAGCACAGCTACTGACCTGTGTGAAGTGATGCATGACCCCGGCTCTGACGCTTCTGATGGGAAAGAGGCTGCCTGATGACGAGGGCGCGGAACTATGGGATGACTATTCGGCCTTTCTGGTCCTGGCGGGCCATCCCGAAGCGTTCCGAAACAGCCTCAGAAGAAACATCGCTGTAACCGACAGGAGATTAGAAGCTTCCCCCTCCCGGTCCCGCAAGCCCAGCCGATCACCAGACGCGAGATCACCCCCGCACGACACCCTCAGCAGCACCGCACAAAGGAAAATCCCGGCCCGGAAAACCGGAGAACGCCCCGACCCCCCATACCCGGCAGGGACTATCCCGCCTTATGCCCCGGCAAGCCCATGCCCGACCATTTCAAGCGGATTGACGTATTTATCGAACGTCGCCTCATCGACCCCGGAAGCAAGCGCCGCCTGCCGCAGCGTTTCGTTCCGCTCCATGGCGCGATGAGCAATCGCCGACGCCTTGTCATACCCGATGGCCGGACTCAGCGCCGTGACCAGCATCACGGATTCCTCGACATACTGCTTAATCCGCTCCTCGTTCAGCGTCGTGCCCTCAACCGAGAAGACGCGAAAATTGTGGCAGCCGTCAGCCAGAATACGAACCGCATGCAGCACATTGGCAACAATGACCGGACGCATCACATTGAGTTCGAAATTGCCCTGCGCCCCGGCAAACGCCACCGCCGCGTCATTGCCCATGACCTGCGTGGCGATCATGACCATCGCCTCGCACTGGGTCGGATTGACCTTGCCCGGCATGATGGACGAACCAGGCTCGTTTTCCGGCAGATGCAGCTCGCCAAGACCACAGCGCGGCCCGGAACCGAGCCAGCGCATGTCGTTGGCGATCTTCATCAGAGCGACCGCCACACCGCGCAGCCCGGCGGAAGCCCGCACCATGGCGTCCAGCCCGCCCAGCGCCGCGAACTTGTTGGGCGCGGTAATGAAAGGCTTGCCTGTCAGCTCCGCGATCCGCGCGGCAATGGCTTTCCCGAACCCAGGAGGCGCGTTCAGCCCCGTGCCAACCGCCGTGCCCCCGGCTGCAAGCTGCGCCAGACCGCCCCGCGCCGAACGCAGCGCATCAAGCGCATCCTCAAGCTGCTGCGCCCAGCCAGACCATTCCTGCCAGACCGTCAGCGGAACGGCGTCCTGAAGATGAGTACGACCGATCTTGACCACGTTCTTCCACGCGGCGGCCTTGTCGCGGATACCGGCGATCAGAGCCTCCACCTGCGGAATCAGCGTGTTTTCGATCTCAAGCAGAGAGACGACATGCATCGTGGTCGGAAAGGAATCGTTGCTCGACTGACCCATATTGACGTCATCATTCGGATGGATCGGCGTTTTTGACCCGATCTTACCGCCCAGGAGCTGGATGGCCCGGTTGGCGATGACCTCATTCACGTTCATGTTCGTCTGCGTGCCGGAGCCGGTCTGCCAGACAAAAAGCGGAAATTCCGCGTCCAGCCTGCCTTCGGTGACCTCATCGGCCGCTCTGATGATAGCGTCCGCCTTCCATTGCGGCAGCCGCCCGTCAGCGGCATTCACCAGCGCCGCCGCTTTCTTCACAATGCCATAAGCCCGGCAAAGCTCGATCGGCATGACATCGCGCCCGATGGAAAAATGGACAAGGCTCCGCTGTGTCTGAGCCCCCCAGTAATGATTCGCGGGAACCTCGATCTTCCCCATCGAATCACTCTCGACGCGGCTGCCCGTCGCATCGATGCCGACCGGAATATCACGCAATGTTTGGTTTTCAGTCATATCAGACTCCGTGAACAGAGAACCACTGAGACAGTGGGCGTGCACGGAAGATAGGTCTTTCCGACGCAGCGCGCCCCCGCTCTCCCGCAAGTGTGATGCCAGAGCGCCGGTTCGTGATAAGAGCTGAGCCGGAATAAAACGCTGAATAAAACAGGGACGGAATAAGAACTGAAACAGACTGCACTTCTTCGCAACGGAAAACAGTGACCCTGAAAGCTGCTTTCCGTCGGCCGGATTTTACCATCAGTCAGATTTTTTCGCTGCCCGGACTTCCCGGCGGCAGATTTTCCTTCAGCCCGCAATGGAAATGCACCAGAAACGGCAAGCCAGAGCATGCTTCTGCCTTTTCCAGGCAGAAAGCACTCTCACATTCTGCCCCGCGCCCGCAAAGGGCCGTCACGCGAAGGCGCACCCGTTCACCCTGTCCGAATTACCGCTTCAGGATCAGAAGGTCCGCATTTCCTGCAGAGGAGTCCACGAGAAAGCCCCGAAAATCACTCTGCCTGTATCCACAGACACCGCGGACACCATCCAGAGACTGTCTCAAAGGTGTTTATGTATTTTGCAAACAGGAGACAAAGAAGGGCTTTGCCTATTAACCCCCTTAATTTTAACAAACCGGGATCAAAGGGACCGCGTCCCTTTGTGGGGTTCGGGGCAAAGCCCTGAAAACCCACCTGATGGAACCAAAGACCATCCCCCGATACACCTCTGATAAAAAACAGAAGTTTCCGGGCGCCGCCTTTTTTCAAAAAGGCAGCTTCTTCCGAAGCTTTTTGAAAAAAGCTTCACCAGAAACGTCTTTATAATCTACAGCGGCTTCTGAAACAGTTTCTCAGTCCCGCCGCCATTCAGAACCCGGTTCCGATCATGCCCCGCCGCAAGGCCAGGCCAAACTGAATCCAGCCGACACCGGCAACAATCAGTTCAATAGCGATCAGAGTGCCGACCAGCCACAGCCCGGACCAGGGAAGCGTCGCATAGAGCATGGTGCCCACCACAACGCTGACAAGACCCCCGAGCAGCACCATCCACCAGCCGGATATCGCCCGGTTCTGAAAGGCCACGATAACCCGGACCATTCCGGCGACAACCATGCACATCGCAATGAAGATCGTGATGATGACCGATCCGGTCGCCGGCTCCTCTATCAGAAGCCCTCCGCAGATCAGATACGCAATGCCGAGCAAAAGAGAGAGGAGCAGTCCTCCCGTCTCCCTCACCGCGAAAGCATGAAAAATCTGCACAACGCCCGCGATCATGACCAGAACGCCAAGAACCATGGCGCTCGCCAGCGTGACCGAAACGGCGTCGACCCACGCGACCGCACCGAGAATGACGCTTGCAAGCCCAAGGGCCACAAACACCATCCATTGTTTCCCACCAGGACCATTCATCGTCGCTCTCCCTGCTTTTCCGCCCCGACTGTAACGCATACAGCCCGGCGCCGCATCGCCGATCCTGACGGGAAAATCAGAAATGCATTGTCAGCAGGAAGACCCCGACACCGCCCGCACCCGGCCAGCCAGAAACCCGACTGGCCCATGGAGCCGGCCGACAAAGCCCCCGCAACGAGAAGCAAATACAGATGAGCAAAGCCGGGGAGGGACGAGGAAAAGCAGATCCGGCACTCAGACCGAACCTGCCCTGTCGCCCCGGAAGTTACAGCCAGCTCACCCCCGGCCAGCCCAGCCCGTCAGCCGGAAACAGGCGGCTCCTGCGAAGCCCTGTTCCGTTCTCTCTGCGCGTTCTTATAGACAAGACCGGGAAGAATATCGGCCAGCCCTTTCACCGTCGCGTCACGGGAAAGCCCCGTCTCCTCCGCAAAAATCCGGATCTGCTCCTCGGAGATCAGAGTCGTGATCAGATGATCGACCAGAGATTTCTGCGTCTGGGCGCTGCGCCAGAATTCGAGAAGTCCTTCCAGCCCCGTTTCTTTCGCACGGGCACGCACAACCGGGATGCCAGGGCTTCCCTCCTTGCCCAGATACTCAACGACCGCAGTGGAAAGACCCGAATGGTCGCCATGCGCCCGCGTCAGCGTGTCAGCGATTGTATTGAGAGCACCACCGAAATTGTCTCGAAGAGTATTAGCCATTGGACAGCTCCTTTTGCCGCAAAGGAATGCAGAGCAGACAGGCGGCCTGTCCGTTGAACGCGGCATTGTGCGGAAGGTTTGCAGACAGGGAGGAAGCGGACCCACGATATCACGCCGTCTTGATCGTGCGTCTGAGAGACTGCGGAAACAGAACGGTTGAACCGGAGCGTCGTAAATATATTGAATTAATTTGAGGTGTTACGGCCTGAGAATGAGAACGGCTGTCCCCGGACATGATGGAACTGACCGAGCGGAGTGTTTTCCGGGGCTTTGCCCCGGACCCCACAAAGGGACGCGGTCCCTTTGATCCCGGCTTGTCAGGCGGTGGTTTGGTCCGGGGGTGTAAATCACTCAGACTGTCCCCGGCCGCCGGTGCAACGTAAAAATCGCGGATGCGTTTCGATATCAAACCGAAAATGTCCGGAACATTCTGGAATCCCGGTTCCCGGTCATCCCGTCCCCGAAACCAGCCAATACCCCACACATCCCGGCGAAAAGAAAAAGACCTGTTCCCGCACTGCAGGGACAGGTCTTCTGCCACACCATCGTAAACCACCGCCCCGGCCTGCCGGCGCCGCACGGAAAAAAGGACCAGATTCTCTCTCATGAACACCGGACAGGCCGGCACGGACATTCCGGCCCGGCGCTCAGAACATCCGTCCGCGCCGCCGTCCGGTCTCAGCGACCGGAACGCGCCGCCTTCAGAGCGTTTTTCAGATCGTCCGCAGACGCCGCGCCCGGAATAATCATCTTCTCGTCGATCACGAAGGTCGGCGTGCCGTCCACGCCAACTTTCTGCGCAAGCGTCAGATTGTCCTGCACCGCACTGGCGACAGCCGTGCTCTTCATATCCCGCTCCAGCCGGTCCGCGTCGAGACCGACAGACCCCGCCAGCGTGCGGATACGCGCCATGGACGGCGTCTCGCTGTCGTTCATCATCACATGCTGGAGCTTCATGTATCCGCCCTGCAGATTCGCCGCGAGCAGCGCCTGCGCCTCAAGCTGACTGTTCGGCCCAAGCACCGGAATCACCTTCTCGATCAGCTTCAGCCCCGGCTCCCCGGCCACCAGCCTGTCGAGATCCGGCAGCACCTTCCGGCAATACGGACAGCGCGGATCGTAAAACTCCACGATCGTCTGCGTCCCCCGCGGATTGCCGAGAACCACATCCGCAGAACTCCCGGCAAGCTGCGCCCGGTTCTCGCGAACGACCTTCAGCGCATCCGCCTGCTTCGCCGCCTCGCTCTGCGTCCGCAGGGAACTGATCGCATCGGCCAGGATCGTCGGATCGGTCTTCAGCGCCTGCCGCACGATGGAGACGATCTCCTGCCGCTGCGCCGCCGTGAACGTCTCATCCGCCCGCGCCGGCGCCAGAGTCAGCAGCCCGGAAGCCGCAAAGGCAGCCAGGGACAGAGACGCGATACGGCCGCGAAGACGAAAAAACCGGGTGCCGGAAGGGGGGGCGGAAAAAAATATCATGCCGCTGCTCTACCCCAGCCTGGCCTGCTTGTGAATGTCCGACCCTTCTGGAAAACAAACGCCGGAAAATTATGGTTTCAGCGCCAGCGCCCCGGTCAGATCGCCCAGCGCGATCCCGCTGCGCCGCTTCACCGACTCATCGCGAACCACAAGGCCGGGCAGGGGTTTCAGCCCGAAACGCCGGTTCAGAAACCGCTGAATCGACGTCGTGTCATACGGCGTATGATCCACGAACCCTTTCTTCGCGAACGGCGAAATGATGATCGCCGGAATCCGCGAGCCCGGCCCCCAGCGATCCGCCTTTGGTGGCGCCACATGGTCCCACAGCCCGCCATTCTCGTCATACGTCACCACGACCAGCATATGCGGCCATTGCGGGCTGTGTTCGAGATGGTCGATCACATCGGCCAGATGCGCGTCACCCGACGTAATATCCGCATAACCCGAATGCTCGTTCAGATTGCCCTGAGGCTTGTAAAACGCCACATGCGGCAGCCGCCCGGCGTCGATGTCGGCAATAAACGCGCTCCCGGCCAGCCCGCCATCCCGAAGATGCTCCCGCCGGGCGTCGGTCCCCGGCGCATAGGCCTTGTAATAGTTGAATGGCTGATGATGGGTCTGAAAGTCCGGAACCGGGCTGTGAAACCCATGCGTCAGCACGTCTTCCCACGCCCCGCTGTACCACGCCCAGCTGACCTTCCGGTCCGAGAGACGATCCCCGATCGTGGCCGCCGTCTGCGGCACCAGCGTCGTCGGCCGCTCCGGATCGGCCAGCGTCGGATCACCCCCCTTTACGGGCCGGCTGCCGCTTGGCTGATACGGCGGCTGCATCGTGTTCACCGCATAAAAATCGGGCGTGAGATCGCCGTCATGCTTAAACTTCGGCGGTCCGTCCAGAGCCGATTTCGGCGCGTTCGCCGCCAGCAGCAGCGCCGTCCCGTCCGCAGTGGCCTCAGCGATCAGCGACGCCGCCGGGCTCTTGTCGGCATGAGGATAATAAGGTGCGCAGGCGCAGATCAGCCACTGATGATTAAAGAACGAGCCGCCAAACCCGCCCATGAAGAAATGGTCCGCCAGCGTGTAGCGCTGCGCAACCTTCCACATCTTCATGCGCGAGCCGTCCCAGTTGGCCATCACCATCGCGCCGACATTCGTCCAGGCCACGAACTGGTCGTTCTTCCCGCCATTGATCTGCATCTGGTTCTGATAGTACCGGTGCCACAGATCCGTCGTCGGCACCCCGTCCGACACGTTGAACCCGTCCTTCGCATCGACCGAGAACGGACCATTCGGCAGATGCGCGCTCATCGCCTGGGTGACAGCCGGCGTTACGCCCCAGGCCGTGATCCCGCCCCAGACCGGCGGAAGCTCCGGCAGCACGCTGCCATCGCGGTCGCGCTGGATCTTCGCGCTGTCCGGCGCCTGATCGAGCCCTTCGGCGCCAGGAAAACGGCCATAGAGACTGTCGAAAGAGCGGTTCTCGTCATAGATCACGACCACGGTCTGAATCTCTGACAGGCCGCCTGCGCGGGGCGCGGACGCCGCGATCCCGGCACCCGCCGGATAAAGCGACAGCACGCACAGTCCCGCACAGGACAGCGCGGCTTGCAGGCTGCGTGGCATTGCGTCAGTCTCCCGTGTCAGCTGCGGAAGCAGGCCGGAGCCCGTTCCGGAATGATGGGTCATGTTGTATCGAAAGCGGAAGAAGTCGCAAGATCGGGCACGCCTGCGCAGTCAGAGGGCCATCGCCGCGACGGCCTGCGCTCTGCTTTTAGCGGCAACGGCCGTCCGGACCGCCGTTCCGGCGCAGGCGGCACTCTCCCGCGAAGCCGCATTCCGTCACGCGCAGGATCTGACAGCTCTTGGCGCCCGCCTTTTTCGTGATCCCCGTCTGTCAGCCTCCGGCCGTCAGGCCTGCTCCTCCTGCCATGATCCGCGCTATGCTTATGGCCCGCCCGATACCCGCCCGGTCGAACCCGGCGGCCCCGCCATGACCGGACTTGGTTTCAGGGCGCCCCCCTCGCTGACCTACCTGGAAGCTGTACCCCGCTTCACCGAACACTCCTTCGATTCTGACGAGGAAGCCGACGAAAGCATCGATAACGGCCCGACCGGCGGTCTGACATGGGACGGGCGCGTCGACACAGGCGCCGCTCAGGCCCTGATCCCGCTCCTGTCTCCCGTCGAGATGGCGAACCGAACGGAAGAAGAGGCCGAACAGCGCCTGATCGCGGCTGGTTACGGCAAGGAACTCGATGCCCTGCGTCTGCCTGTGTCGCGGAACAACATGCCCGACGCACCTTTCCAGTCCCGGCTCTCCGTCGCACTGGATGCGCTTGAGGCCTACCAGCAGGACTGGAAGGCATTCTATCCTTACAACAGCAAATATGACCGGTTCCTCGCCGGCAAAGCACTGCTCACACGCGAAGAAGCCCGGGGACTGGCTCTTTTCAACGACCCGGAGAAAGGCAACTGCGCTTCCTGCCACATCAGCGCCCCGGCCAAAGACGGCACCCCGCCACAACTGAGCGATTACGGCATGATCGCTCTCGCCGTACCGCGCAATAATGCCATTCCAGCCAACAATGACCCGAAATTCTACGATCTCGGTCTGTGTGGTCCCTTGCGAACCGATTTCAGGGACAGGCAGGATTACTGCGGGCTGTTCCGCACTCCTTCGCTACGCAATGTCGCCCTGCGGAAAACATTTTTTCATAACGGCGTCATGCACAATCTGCGTGACGCCGTCGCGTTCTATGCCAGCCGCGACAGCGATCCGGAGCGCTGGTATGGCCGGGGATCACACGGAGCCAGGCGCTATGACGATCTGCCGGAAAAATACTGGAGCAACATTAATACCGACCAGCCTTTCGGCGGAATCGGGCAGAAAAATCCTTCACTGACCGACGACGAAATCGACGCGATCGTCGCTTTTCTCAAAACCCTCACGGACAACTGGCATCCTGACAGGAAAGCTCCCCGCTGACGGTGTAGCGGATCTCGTAGCGGCAGGGCCTGCTCCAGGAAACCTCTCCCTGACCCGGACCGGGTGGAGGGGCAGGATCTCCATTCACCTCAAGCCTCGTTAAAGCGATGTTCCCGTAGACTCGTCTCGATTTCCTCCAGCGACCGGCCCTTGGTCTCCGGCACATATTTATAGACGAAGGCCGCCGCCGCCAGATTGACGCCGGCAAACAGCCAGAACGTCCCGGCCGCGCCGATCGCCTCGATCAGAGAGAGTGTCACAAGCGAGACGAGCAGGTCCGCCGCCCAGTGACTTCCGGCTACCAGACTCATTCCCTTACTGCGAACCGGAAGTGGAAAAACCTCCGCCCCGATCAGCCAGATCGCGACCGACAGACTGCCTGCATTGAAAATGGCATAAGACACCAGCGCTCCGACAGCGATCCATGGGTTAGCCCCCTGGGTCGCGCCAAGCATGAACACCACGGCGAGAACAGCCAGTGACAGCGCCGAGAAGGGAAGCAGTCGAAGCATGAGCGCGCGCCGTCCCCAGGCATCCACTGCCCAGCTGCCGAATACCGTCGCCAGAATCATGGCGACCCCAATCGGAATGGACGCCAGGATCGCCGATCCTTCACCAAACCCGACACTGGCGAAGATGGTCGGCGCGTAATAAAGCACCGCGTTGATTCCCGTAATCTGCGTCAGCAGCGCCACACCGACCGCAGCGACTACGGCGGGACGCAGCCATGGTCTGAACACCTCGGACCAGCCGGCCTGACTCCCGAGTGCCGAGAGGATGCTGTCCAGTTCCAGTTCCGCCACGTGCTCGGAACTCCGGACAAGACGCAGAACTTTGCGGGCACCGGGCACATCTCCCTGCATCGTCATCCATCGCGGACTGTTGGGCAGGAAAGTCATTCCCGCCAGCAGAAGAATGGCCGGAATGGCGCCAAGTCCAAACATCAGCCGCCATGAGTGTTCACGCAGGAGATAGCCGGTGATGAAGGAAACCGTAATGCCACCGACGACTGCCATCTGAAACAGCACAACAAGCTGCCCGCGCCGGTTCGCCGGAACGATTTCCGCGATGTAGACAGGTACAATCTGAGACGACGCGCCGACGGCGAGACCAAGGATAAAGCGCGAGAATGTCAGAACCGGGACCGTTTCCGATAACGTGGCTCCAAAAGTGCCGACGATAAAGATGGTCGCAGCGATCATGATCGTGCGGCGTCGCCCGAAACGGTCGGAAACCGGAGCGGAACCCAGGCACCCGGCAAGCGCTCCGGCGATAATAGCGGAGGTAACGATCTGCTGTCCCATGATGGAAAGAGAGAAATCATGTGTGATCTGCAGCAGCGCAGCCGAAATGATCCCTGTATCGTAACCAAAAAGAAGGCCGCCCATGGCAGCAACGACGGCAATGATGCCGACGATGAAACTATCGCTCATCCAGTATTATTCCGCCTTTTCCCTGCATGCACTGACAGTGGAGTTTGTTGTTTTTTTTCCGTTCAGCAGGACGGTGTGCCTGCCTGCTAATACCTGAAATATCGGCAGAAGTCGAAGTTTCTCCCTGATGGTCCTGTCCCCGAAACAGGTCCGTCGTGTTTCCTGATGATTACGTAACCTGTTTTCGAAATAACACTGACCTTATGGTTCAAGATGAACGTGACTTTCAGGCGTCCGGTCCTGGGCGGCCGGTGTGAAACCAAAAACCTGTCCGTAAAAGTCCAGTTCGGACAGAAAAGCCCGTCTGATCGTCGTTTCGGATCTGAACCCGTGGCCTTCACCGGGGAACTCATACAAAGCACATGGGATGTGGTTTTTGCGTAGTGCGATAACCATGGTCCGTGCCTGATCCGGAGGTACGATCCGGTCATCAAGCCCCTGAAGAAACAGGACGGGTGTTCTGATCCGGTCAGCCATAAAAAGAGGTGAGCGTTCACGATAAATGGACTCGGCCTCCGGCCATGGGCCAACCAGACTGTCGAGATAACGTGCTTCGAATTTATGAGTTTCCTGCGCCAGAGCTCTGAGGTCGGTCACGCCGTAGAGGCTGACACCAGCGGCAAAAATATCCGACGTTGCCAGTCCGGCCAGAACGGTCAGGCCTCCCGCGCTCGATCCGCGGATGGCGATCCGTTCCGGATCAATCATCCCGGTACCTGCCATATGACGTGCGGCAGCGATACAGTCAGCGACGTCGCGTACTCCCCATTCCCCGTCCAGACGTTCGCGCCATGCGCGACCAAAGCCGGTTGAACCACTGTAATTGACGTCCAGCACAGCAAAGCCGCGGCTGGTCCACCATTGAATTTTGAAGGAAAATGCCTCACTCGCCCGGGCGGTAGGGCCGCCGTGAGCGGTAACAATCATCGGTGGCCGCTCATTCTGAGGCACCGTGTACTGCGCATTTGTCGGCGCATAGAAAAAAGCGTAGCCTTCGTCCCCATCCGGCAGTGGAAAACGGATATTTTGCGGAAGTGAAATATCACGCGGGCCAAAAGGAAGTGTGGCAGAACTTCTCAGAATACGTGGCGTGGCGCCCGCGCGGCCGGTAACAACCGCAGACGCATTGTCGGCCGGCTGATCAAGCCAGGCATATAATTCATCAGCTGTTCTGTTTGTGCTGCTTTGACCTGTAATCAGGACCGGGCACTGATCTGGCTGGCCGAAGGCAACCGGCTCTGCCGAAAAGGTACTGCCCTTCGGGGTAAGCATAAGCGTCTGTGTCCGCCCCTCATGAACACTAAGAGCAAGAATCCGTCCGTTGGGAAGCAGTGTGTAACTGCTCTGGCCGAACACCCAGTGCGGTTGTCCGATTTCGGCGCTCAGAGGACAGAGTGGTTCAGCTCCCAGGGTGGGGCGTGTCACATCGAATCGATACAGATTCCACCAGCCACTGCGATCTGATATGGCAATAAGGGTGCCATTATCAGCCCATTGGGGCTCAATGATGGACTCGTTTATTTCGTTCCCTGCCAGAATGCGAGGCGTACCAAGTATTACGCACTCTCCATCAGACAGGATCGGTGCCACACAGAGCCGGGTTGACGTCCATGGCATGGCCGGATGATCCCATTCGATCCAGGCAAGCAACAAACCGTCAGGTGATACGGCAGGCGTCGAATAGAAATCCGCCCCGCGGACCAGAACGTTCCCTTCGCCACCACAGCAGTCGGGAGCCAGAGGCAGGGCGACCAGCGTCGTTTGAGGCTCACCTTCATCCCTGTGATCTTCACGAACAGCAAAGAGAACACGTCCGGAAGGATCAAAGGCCAGACTGGCGTAACGCAGATCTTCGCCGGCGGCGATCCGGCGGAACTGTGGTGAAGAGGAACCAATGGCAGTGAGAAGACAGACGGCATCATCTAGGTGGTTGCTGAACGCCAGATTGTCACCCTGCACGACATATGCCTTGCCGCCGTACTCATGGACTTTTGTAGCGACATCCATTCCAGGCGATGTCACGTCATAGGGTCGTTCGCCTGCCCGGCTGCAAACCAGAGTCGTACGCCCGCAGTCCACAGGACGTCGCTCCAGCCAGAATATTGCATTTTCTGTCGCGGACACGGATGACAGGGTTATGGTCTTCCCTGCGGCCAGATCTGCTGTCACGGGAGATGGCCACGAACCGCACGGTCTGGCGTGTTGCGTCATAAAACCTCCGATATCAGCATCCGCAGGGGTGTGGCTTATGAAATTGTAAAGCTGGTTTGCAGACTTGACAGGCTGGTGTCCAGACGGTTCCTGCAGATGCTCTTGACTGTGCGCACGGGAACTTCTGCCCTGTTACATTATCTGGATACACTTCTCTCAGAATACGGATATGGCGTTATCGGCGTCGTCGTAATGTTTGAGAGTATGGGATTGCCTCTTCCGGCGGAAAGCCTGCTCATCACTGCTGCATTGTATGCAGCAGGCACGCACAGGCTGAATATTTACGGCGTCGCTTCCGCAGGCGTGATCGGTGCCATCATGGGTGACAATTTTGGATATCTGATCGGCAGGGCTCTGGGATTTCGCCTCCTTCTCCGTCATGGTCGTAAAGTGGGGCTGACACCAGAACGTCTCCTGCTGGGGCGGTATGCTTTTCGCCAGCATGGCGGCGTGGTGGTATTTTTCGGGCGCTTTATCGCCATCCTGCGTGTTTTCGTCGCGTTGCTCGCAGGCGCAAATCATATGCACTGGCGTAATTTTCTGTTGTTCAACGCAATGGGCGGTATCTGCTGGGCCGGAGGTTATGCACTTATTACCTATTATCTTGGTCACGAAGCGCTGCAACTGTCGGGGCCAGTCGCCTGGGTGGTGGTACCAGCAGGAGTGGCTATCATTACAGGGGTTCTTCTTTTCCTGAAAAAGAACGAGAAGCGGCTGACCAGAGAAGCTCTGAAAGCCGCTGAAAACGATCCGGCACTTGTCCATGGAATGGAAGCGGAGCTGAAACAGTGACAAACGAGCGCAGATCTTTTCTGAGCAGTCTGGAATGTCTTGATGGCCGGGTAGCTGTAGTGACGGGGGCTAATAGTGGCCTTGGATTTGAGGCAGCCTGCGATCTGGCGATGCTTGGCGCACGTGTTATTCTCGCGTCCCGTAATACGGATCGGAATGAAGCTGCGGTCAGGAAGCTATTGAGTCGCATTCCGTCCGCCCAGGCTGAAGCTGCATCACTTGATCTCGCATCCCTTACCTCGGTGAAGAAGTTTTCTGACAGACTCGCGGAACGCGTGTCATCTGTCGATGTACTGATTAATAATGCCGGCGTTATGGCGCCTCCGGATCGTCTTGAAACACAAGACGGTTTTGAACTGCAGTTTGGCGTCAATCATCTGGGCCATTTCGCGCTGACCGGATGGCTGAAGCCTCTTCTTGAGGCGTCACCGGATCGGGGTATTGTCATTCCTGTAGCCAGCCTGGCTGCGTGGAAAGGCCGGATACAGTTCGACGATCTGCAGTCCCGATATCGCTATGTGCCTTTTCACGCTTATAACCAAAGCAAACTGGCCAATCTGATGTTCGGTATGGAACTGTGCCGACGTGCAATGACGGAGGGCTGGAAGCTTCATGTTCGTATCGCTCATCCGGGCTGGGCCAGAACACAACTTATCATTAACGGGCTCGGCAGTGGAACAGGTAGCCTGCTGACACGCGTAACCGAACTGGGCGCGAATGTTGCGTTTCGCTTGCTGGGGCAGTCAGCCGCGGAGGGAGCTGAGCCTTTTGTCTACGCTGCAGCTTCAGGAAAGGCTGAGGACGGGAGTTATTACGGGCCGACGGGCACGGGTGAACGCGCAGGTCCGCCAGGACTGGCTGCTATTCCACCCTCGGCTAGCCATCCAGCCATTGCAAAACGATTGTGGGATGTATCCGAACGTCTGACTGGGGTCGTGTTCGACTGAAGCTCGGTATCTGTTTCTGAAGCGAAATTGTGTCAGGAAAAACCAGTCTGATATGTCAGGAACAGACAGATAATCAGAATCTGATCCCGAGACCTTACTAGGAAGTGTTTCTCAGAAAATATACTTTTCCAGGCTATATCTGAAATAAGCCCCAAAACTGTCCAACAGTTTCGGGGCTTAGTGTCAGTTGTTCATTGCCTCGAAGAAGTCGTGATTGGATTTACTGTATTTCAGCTTGTCCAGCAGGAATTCCATGGCATCCATAGTGCCCATCGGAGCAAGAATCCGTCGAAGCACCCACATCTTCGACAGTGTGGCACGATCGACCAGAAGTTCTTCCTTGCGTGTTCCACTTTTGGTGATGTCGATAGCAGGAAATGTACGCTTGTCGGCGAGTTTTCGGTCGAGAATCAGCTCGGAGTTACCCGTTCCCTTGAACTCCTCGAAGATGACTTCATCCATACGCGACCCTGTGTCGATCAGGGCTGTAGCGATAATCGTCAGCGAACCGCCTTCCTCGATATTACGTGCAGCACCAAAGAAACGCTTCGGACGTTGCAGGGCATTAGCGTCTACGCCACCCGTCAGCACCTTGCCTGAAGACGGGACGACCGTGTTATAAGCCCGGGCAAGGCGCGTAATCGAGTCAAGCAGAATTACGACATCCCGCTTATGCTCGACGAGACGTTTGGCCTTCTCAAGCACCATTTCTGTGACCTGAACATGTCGCTGAGCCGGTTCATCAAAGGTCGACGCGACGACTTCCCCACGTACGGAGCGGGCCATGTCGGTGACTTCTTCGGGCCGTTCATCAATCAGAAGAACAATTAGGAAGACTTCAGGATGGTTGGCGCTGATTGACGAAGCTATACTCTGCAGCATCACGGTTTTACCGGTGCGCGGCGGTGCCACGATCAGGGCACGCTGTCCCATGCCAATTGGCGCAACGAGGTCAATAACGCGCGATGTGAAATCACGCGGTGAACCTTTTTTGCCTTTGGCGGTTGCCTCAGGTTCCGGAGGGGTCTGACCTTCAACTTCCATCTGAAGACGACGTTCAGGATAGAGTGGTGTCAGGTTGTCAAAATTAATCCGATGACGAACCGCATCGGGGGGTTCGAAATTGATCGTATTAACTTTTAGAAGGGAGAAGTAACGCTCCCCGTCCCGGGGAGCCCGGATCTGACCCTCTACGGTGTCGCCCGTCCTCAGACCGAAGCGACGAACCTGCACCGGAGAGATATAAATATCATCTGGACCTGGAAGATAATTTGCTTCGGGAGAACGCAGATAACCGAAGCCATCTGATAGAATTTCCAGTGTGCCTTCGCCATAAATCGCCTGGTCGTTATCTGCCAGAGTCTTCAGAATCGCGAACATCAGCTCCTGTTTGCGGAGGGAAGAAGCGTTCTCGATATTGAGATTTTCAGCGTAAGAAAGAAGATCGGCCGGGGTTTTGGCCTTGAGTTCAGCGAGATGCATGTAAAATGCGCCTTGGTATGGCAAGCGGGTACCGGGAAAGGATCAGGGTTTTCGCAGTTCTGTTTCGGAACGAAACAGCATACACGGAACCTGATGTGCCGTGATTAACATGGCGAGAACCCTGTGCAGGGAGCGCGCTGAACAGATGAAGGCTGTCAGCGGTGAGACTGTCCACTAGTGACAGTATTTCGTCTTGTCAAGTTAAAGCATGCATCCTCATTACAGCGCCGGTGCAAGTCAGTTATTCTTTGTGGAATGCTTCTGAGAAGCCTGCAGCGGTCAGCCAGTACTGACTTGTCGACATATCGGGAGACAGGAAATTGTTGAGCTGCGCCGTAAGCTGAATCGGTGTCCGACGTGTGGTAATCGTGCCGCCGAGAGTAACCGAACTGCAGGTACCCTCCAGTGTCAGTGTACGATCCGTCAAAGGGACCGTCATCTGACAATGAACAGATGTACCTGCTGCTGTGGGCATGTCGAACGTGCCGTTAAGGGAACCGAAGGCAAGCGGTCGAAGATCATGATCGAGAAGTGCGTATTCACCCATTATGCCATGTTCGCCGTTCCGTCGGAGTCCGACGACTACGCTGTTCTTTCCGTCAGGAGATGCTCCACCATAACGCCACGGTTCCGCTCCCATATGGTTGATAAGGATCTGGGCAGATGACAAAATCTGTAAGGGTATTGTTGGCCGAATCGCTTCAGCTCTTGCTGGCTGGGAAAACAGCAAAAAACTGAATCCGACAATGGTGGCTGTTATGGCTGGGCGCAGCATTTGCTTTTGTAGCCCATTTGATATCCTGCTCATCGTACCCCCCCAAGCCAGCCGCGGCGCCAGAACCACAAAAGTGGCAGGATTATCGACAGCGCCATTGCTGTCAAAGCGTACCAATATCCAAAACTCCATGTGAGTTCAGGAATATCTTTAAAATTCATTCCATAGATACCAGCAATCAGAGTGGGGGCCACTCCGATAAAGCTGACGACTGTCAGAACTTTCATACCATCATTTTGTTCAATGCTGATAAAGCCAAGGGCTGCATCAAGCAGAAACTGGACCTTGTTGGAAAGCTGCGACACAAAGTCATTGAGTGATGAAATATCACGGCTCACCGTTGCCAGACGGGTCGCCAGTGCATGTGGCAGATTATGTTTTGTTGTCTCACTGACGAAAATGGCGATACGATCCAAGCCAAGCAGACTGTCACGAACAAGCGAGGAAAAATCCTCAGCATGGCCAACTCGTCGCAGAATTGCGCGCTGCCACGCAGCTATCCGTCCGGCACGCGGACTGTAGCCCGCAAAGACATCACGTGAGAGCTGGTTTAATGCCAGTCCAACATGTTCAAGCACATCAGCAAGGCGATCTACGATCGCTTCAAGTAACAGGATTAGTATATCGTCACTATTCAAAGTTGCCATGGTGTCGGCGACCTGACGAGCAGCAATATCAAATGACGCGTATTCGGAGAAGCGGACACTGACCAGGAATTTCGGAGTAAGAACAAGACCGATTGGCGGGCAGACAAGCTCCGTTTCCGTGCGACGTACAAGCGGAGTCGAGAGATAAACTGCGTCGTTCTGGGTAAAGAGGCGGGACGAGCTTTCGATCTCATCAAGATTGGCACGGTGCGGAATATCTTCGCCGACAATTCGTGCCGCCAGATCATGTTCTGCATCCGTCGGATTCATGAGATCCAGCCATGCCGCACCGACCGCGTCCGCCTCAGTCTCCACGGCGCGTGCGGCCTGGCCGGTTCTGTGAGCCAGAAACATGAGCGCGCTCCTGCGATAACCCAATCTGCGTCATTGAAGAGGAAATATCCTGACGCGCGTGCGGGTCTACCATCAATTTCCAAACCTGTAACGGTTGCGCTACGGTATGAGCTAGGCCCAGGACCTGTTAATTTATTGAATTGAGCTGGCTGTTGTGATTCACAGTCTTACCGTTGGAGGTGAGGCTGTGAGTGAGATATTTTTGCTGTCTGAGCGGCAGATGGAGAGGATCAGGCCGTTTTTTCTGTTCGTCTTCATCTGACAGCGGGCTAGGTGAGTGACTTCAAAGGGGCTGATGTTCTGCTGGCAGATCTGCCGGATGAGACCGAAGAAGTCATTGGCGACCGGGGATACGACAGCAACCGGATCAGGCTGTCTCTCGCAGACCGGAATATCACCGCCTGCATTCCGCCGAAGAAGAACCGGAAATCAAAGCCGCCTTACGACTGGCATCTGTATAAAAAGCGTCACCTGATTGAAAACATGTTCGTAAAGCTGAAAGACTGGCGGCGCGTCGCCATCAGATATAACCGCTGTGCCCGCACCTTCATGTCAGCAATCCATATCGCGGCAAGCTTCATCTTCTGGCTCAAAGAATGAGGCCTGAGCCTTAGCCGAAATGAACCACAGACGAAACAGAAAGTTTTCACTTAGACCTGTGCGTGATAGTTCCGGATATTGGGTCAGTAATCGCAGACGATCCAAACGTGTTCCCGTAAGGTTCTTCTGCATAATTTTTAGTATAGAGACAACTGACGGATCAAGAAATTCACGGTTATTAAGAAGCCATGCAATATTAGAGCAAAAAATAGTCATAAATACTTCAGGTCCACGCCTGACGGCAGCGTAACCTCGTCGAAACCATGATGGGCGAGCACCAACGGCATTGGTTGCGTGCTGTCGATAAAGCACGACTGGACGACTATCAATGTGCACTACGCCCCCCGCCGCTGTGACAGCCAGATATGCAGCCCAGTCGTGAAGAATAAATGGTGGGAATGGTCCCATAATTTTTAGAAGATGCAAGGCTCTTTTATTTAGCATCACGGTGCATCCAGTCGCGACATTTTGTGCGAGGGCTGAGAAAATTCCTTGCAGACTTTTAACAGCAGGCGAGATCATCAGAGGATTCAGAAAGCGATCCGTCAGAATCTGACGACCAAAATAGAGAGCTGGCTTGCTTTCAGGCACATCTTTAAGTGCAGTAACGCCGCGTGAAATTTTATCCGGCAGCCAGACATCATCCTGATCCGCAAAAGCAACCAGATATCCATCAGGTACCTGCGTCAGAAGTTGCCAGTAAGAGGCTGCAATTCCGATATTGATGCCTGATTCGCTATCGGCTTCAACGCAACGACCAGCGCCTCGATTGGCTTGGAAAGCCTTTAGAATTGCACGAGAGGAATCTGATGAGCCGTCATCCCGCCATAGAAGCAGCCAGTTATGGTGCTCCTGCTCAAGGAATGAATCGAGCTGGCAACTAAGAAAAGCCTCACCGTTATAAAGTGAAAGCAGGATGGCAACTGGCGGCCCACTTCTGACGAAATGTGACGTCCCTGAAATGGACGAGATTGAACCAGCACTCATCGGGCATATTGTCCCATTGCAGTGCTGCGCTGGTCAGGATGCTTTGTTCGCAAATATAGTATCAACAGTAGCAGAGACACTGCCATGCCAGTCTGGCATATGAATGCCGAATATTCGCGCCAGCTTTCTGTTATCCATACGGGAGTCGGAGGGACGTTTTGCAGGTGTAGGCCAGTCTTCAGTGTGGATCGCCGTAATTTCCGGCATAGGCTGACCGTATTTTGATGCGCATTCGAGTGCGAAAACTGCCAGTTCATGCCAGGTCGCTTCACCAGTCCCGCAGGCATGATAGATACCCGCATATTCGTCTTTCCAGCCATCACGCCGGATCATGGCTAATATAGCGAGAATCGCTTCTGCCAGGTCGTCCGAACATGTCGGATTTCCACACTGATCCCCAACAACTTTTAAGGCAGGATTCTTAGCGCCGGCATTTATCATTGTGCGTACAAAATTCTTGCCATGAGCAGAATAAACCCAAGACGTCCGAAGAATGATCGCTTTTGGATCGGCTTTAATTATTCGCTGTTCACCTTCAGCCTTAGTTCGACCATAAACGGTTTCAGGCGAAACGGTATCTGTCTCTATGTAAGGAGAACCTTTTTTCCCGGAAAAAACATAATCCGTCGAAATATGAATGAAAGGAATGTTCCGTTTTGCACATATAGCAGCAAGAAGTGCCGGGCCATCACGGTTTGCTGCATCAGCACTGGCAATTTCTTTTTCAGCAAGATCTACGGCCGTCCATGCTGCAGCATTGACTACAGCTGAAGGATTATGAGTCTCAACGACTGTCTTAATCGTCTCAGGACGATCGAAGTCGAATTCAGGACGTCCGACGCGGCAGACTCTCTCCCCACCCAGATTGGAGAGAGATGTGGCAAGTTGCCCGTTTCCGCCTGTAACGAGAACCGGGCGTCTATCAGAATCGATTTTGACCATCAGTAGTGAAACCAGTTCTTTGCTGCAGAGAATTCAGGTGCCTCAAGGTCTTTTTCAGACAGTACAGCGGAACCTTCTTCAACTGGCCAGGTGATTGCCAGCTCATTACTATTCCAGATCACAGCGCGTTCAGAAGTTTTATCATATAAACTGGTACATTTGTACTGCACTTCTGAATCATCGGCGAGTGTGCAGAACCCGTGAAGAAAACCAGGGGGAATCCAGAGCTGCGACCAGTTTTGTTCAGATAATTCAGCGGCAACCCATTTCCCATAAGTCGGAGACCCGCTACGCGCATCGACTGCTACATCCCAGATTGCACCTTTGGTGCAGCGCACAAGTTTTCCTTGTGCGTGCGGATCGAGCTGACAATGAAGTCCTCTGACAACGCCTTTCTGGCGTGACAGACTCTGGTTATCCTGCACAAAAGGCAGTGATATACCCGCCTCTGTCATACGCTGAATATTATAGGTTTCAGAAAAAAAACCGCGATTGTCTGAAAAACGCGGTGGTGTGATGAGAATGACGTCGGGAATTGCCAGACGTTCCGCCTTCATAGGTCGACTCCATTGAATAAAATAATGTACGCTGTCGGTAGGGATGTCACTTTCGGCAGTTTTGATCTCTCCTGCCACCTCGTCTGACCGATGATAAAGTCGCAGGAGAGATGACACTTCAGCCTTGGTCAGCAAGGTCCCTGAGCATACGGCCCAATTCGGTTTTCCCCATTTTTGAGGCATGTGCACGCAGGTCATTTGCATCAATGTATCCCATGCGGAACGCGACTTCCGCGGGAGAGCCTACGAGCATGCCCTGACGGGCCTGAATGGTATGCACGAACTGTCCTGCCTGCATGAGACTTTCGGGAAGCCCCGCATCCAGCCAAGCACATCCGCGGCTCAGTCGGTCAACGTGGAGGCTGCCTTCTTCGAGGTAGAATCGGTTGAGATCTGTAATTTCGAGTTCCCCGCGGGGGGAGGGCTTGACTCTCCGGGCAAATTCGAGAACCCGGCTATCATAGAAATAAAGGCCCGTAACCGCCCAGTTTGAAACAGGAGTAGTCGGCTTTTCTTCGACCGAGAGGGCTCTTCCGGTTTCGTCGAAGCTGACAACACCGTAACGCTCCGGATCACGTACCTGATAGGCAAAGACTGTAGCGCCTTTTGGGCGTGTAGCTGCTGCTCGCAGTAGTACCGACAGATGATCGGCAAAAATGAGGTTGTCGCCCAGCACCAGGGCACACGGACAACCGCTGATCCAGTCATCTGCAATAAGAAATGCCTGAGCAATCCCATCCGGACTGGGTTGTTCACGATATTCAAATCTGACACCAAACTGGGAGCCGTCGCCGAGCAATCGTTTAAACTGCGGCAAATCTGCCGGGGTAGAGATGATCATGATATCCCGGATGCCCGCGAGCATCAGAGTTGTCAGCGGATAATAAATCATCGGCTTGTCGTAGACAGGCAGGAGTTGCTTGCTTGCTGCCAGTGTCATAGGATAGAGGCGGGTTCCTGACCCTCCTGCCAGCAGTATGCCCTTCATATTCGTCTGGACGGGTGGAGCTTTACTCATTTCGCGGCGGTTCCGGCTGGTGTGTTTGTTGTCTGACCGAGGCGTTCACCGGTATACCGACGTGCCCGAATGGCTTCCCACCATGCCCGGTTATCGAGATACCACTGAACAGTGCGACGGATGCCCGCCTCGAAATTATGACTGGCCTTCCAGTTAAGTGCCGTCTCGGCATGGGCAGGGTCGATTTCATATTTAAAGTCATGTCCTGGCCGATCGGCCACAAAGCGGATCAGGCGTTCACGCGGACCTTCCGGATCAGGGCAAAGGTCATCAAGGACCTGACAGATAGTCCTGACGACCTCAAGGTTCGTGCGAGGCTGGCGGGCGCCGATCGCGTAAGTTTCACCCGGTTTTCCGACCTCGACGGCTTTGACGAGGGCTTCCGCATGATCCTCGACAAACAGCCAGTCACGAATGTTTTCACCTTTTCCATAGACGGGCAATTCCTTGCCTTCGATGGCATTGATCGTTACCAGCGGAATCAGTTTTTCAGGGAAATGCCAGATTCCATAGTTGTTTGTGGTGTTGGTAACGAAAGCTGGCAGGCCATAAGTGTGATACCAGGCCCGGACAAGATGGTCGGATGATGCTTTGGAAGCTGAGTATGGGCTGCGCGGGTCGTATGGCGTGCTTTCTGTAAACGGCGGATCATCTCGTTCAAGTGCCCCGAATACTTCGTCGGTGGAGATATGATGAAAGCGGAAATCTTTACGTGCCACCTCGTCGAGTGCCTGCCAGTAAGCCCGCGCCGCTTCGAGCAGGGTGTATGTTCCAACAACATTAGTCTGGATAAAAACGTCGGGACCATCAATGGAGCGGTCTACATGGCTTTCTGCCGCAAGGTGCATCACTGCATCCGGGCGGAACGATGTAAAAAGTTTTGCCAGAGCAGGGCCGTCAGTGACATTCACTTTTGCAAACTGATAGCGGTCCGAAGAAGCAGCATTTTGCACAGTTTCAGGAGACGCTGCATAAGTCATGCAGTCTATGTTCATTACCGAATGTTCAGTGGCACCAATCAGGTGACGCACCACAGCGGAGCCAATAAATCCACATCCGCCGGTCAAAAGAATACGCATCAAACCATCCCGTTCAAAGGCCTGGAGGGGTCTACGCTTCGTGTATAGCGGAGTGCGGGTTCAATCACTAGCAAGCACTTTCGTATTGACTAAAACAGGAGAGACAAGCCGCGATCTGATTACCCGTAGCTGGTGTAGCGTTGATGTTTATTTAATGGCGGACGGAAATTTTTATGTTGGCAGGCGCCTCGGTTGAAACATTTTTACAATGGTCCAGACGACCGGATCTGCGTATTATTGCAGAACAGCGCATTGTCAGTAATGTGTCAAAAGTCGCTAGTTCGTTCCATATCTCCGCTGATGGTGTGATAAACCTAAACGCAGATGCTCTGTGTGAAAAAAATCTGCGGTATCAGGCTTTTGTCGTCAGACACGCCCTTGAGCTTGCGATTCTTCTTGACGGAATGCCTGCTGAGGCTCCGCAACAATATAATATAAGGGCTTGCTTTGCTGCGGCACGGACGGCGGCCCTGTTTTATGATCTGGATGCAGTGCCATCAGGAAGAAAGGAGACTAGGCCAGGCCTTGTCTCACTCATGAGTGGTGAAACGATACCTGACCGGAAAGAAATCAGGAAGCTCTGGCCTGAGCTGAGAGCTCCGTTACTGATGACTGACGATCTGCCTCTCCATCTTTCTGATGCCGAGCTTGACGAGCTCGTAGCTTGGCTGAATCGGTCCTGGGCTTTCATTGGACCGGCGGAGACACTGATGGCTGCGGGAGGTGACGCGCGACTCTTACTCGATCCCCAGACGGGGCTCAATCATTACGGATGCTCGCACCGTCCCCGACCATGGGCTGTGACATTTGCTTCTTCAACTGCCTCCTCTGTCTCAGAACGCGGGTTCGCGGGTGCTGAGAAGGCACGCCAACGATTACAGCAGGCCGTAATTTCTGACGACGGCAAAGCTGTTCTTACGATACTGGCGCGTGAAGTCCGGGCGTTTCTGGCATCGTATTTCGGTTTGCCGGATGAGGACAGAGTCGTTCTTGCACCATCAGGCACAGATTGTGAACTTGCTGCTCTTGCTATCTCATTACTCAGATGTGGTGGGAGAGGGTTAACCAACATTCTCATTGCTCCTGATGAAACCGGGAGTGGTGTGCCTCTTGCTGCCGGGGGACGTCACTTCTCTGCTGATACTGCGCGCCGATCCGCGGTTGTTCGTGGTGAGCCAATTAATGGTTTTGGAAGATGCGGTAAGAACGATCAGAATTCAGATATCGATGTTGATTATGTCAGTATACGCGATGCAGACGGGACGGCCATTCCTCCCGAAAGCATCGCGAGACAGTGTCGGGAGAGAATTGTTAAGGCGATTTCCAAGGGGCGGCATGTGCTATTGCATCAACTCGATCTTTCGAAAACCGGTCTTCTCGCGCCCGGCGAGACAACATTGGCAGATTTTGCTTCCGATTTTGAGCAGAAGGTCGACGTTGTCGTCGATGCCTGTCAGGATCGTGTAATACCGGAACGTATTGAAAACTGGATCGCGCGTGGACGTGCCGTAATGATTACCGGATCTAAATTTATTACCGGTCCGCCTTTTTGTGGTGCATTGCTTCTTCCTGTTCAGTGGCGTGAACGCTTAAATCAGGGGCACCTGCCGGAAGGTCTGCGCGATTACGCTGGCCGGAGTGAATGGCCGGATTGCGTTGCGACCCGGCATCTGCCTGATGATGCGAATTATGGTCTGATTCTCAGGTGGCATGCGGCCATAGCCGAAATGAAGGCGCTGAGAGCCGTTCCCAGTAGTGAAACACGTGCTTGCCTTGAAAGGTTTCTCAGCGCGGTAAGGGTGGCATTAGCGGGTAGCAACGACATTCTCTTGCTGGAAACACCGAGTCCTTCAAGGCCTGAATTACCTGATGCCTGGGACGATATAGCGACAATTCTCTGTTTTCTCGTAAGGGCACCGAAATCTGCTTCGGCTGGGGTGCAAAGTAGTGATGAAAGTTTCCTGCCCATCGGACTTGAGGATGCGCGTCGACTTTATCGCTGGCTGAATGCCGATCTCAGTGCTGTATTTTCGCCGGAAGAACCAGAGTATTCCAGTCGATTGGTGCGGCGGCTGTGTCATATCGGACAGCCTGTTGCCATGCCGTCTGCAGCTCTCGACGGAGCTTCTGCTGGCGCGTTAAGGATTTCCGCCGGAGCCCGCCTTGTCTCAGGTGAGCCGTCCCATGAGGGTATGAACACTGAATTGCGTCTCGAACGCGAAATTGCTGACGCGCATGATGTGATCGCCAAAATCAGTCTTATTCGACGGCACTGGAACAGAATTCTCGTCGTCAATCCGCTGCCAACCTATGCGCCGCACCCGGAATCAAACGAGGTCGAAGCGTAATCACGAAACAAAACGGAGAACTCGAATGACGGCTGCGGCGCCGACCCTGACTCCGGAAGGACAGCAGAATCATGGCAATTTTCTGGATGCACCGAAACTACAGCCAGGCATCACCCGGTTCTGGCTTATTCGCCATGCACTGGTAGAGCAAAACGCCCGTGCCTTGCTGTACGGAACCATGGACGTGCCGCTTTGCCCGGAAAGCCTGATCGTCCAGCAGCCGATGTATGAAGCGCTGGCACGCCGTCTGCCGTCAGACGCCAGGTGGTTCATCACGCCTCTTAGCCGCACCCGACGGACTGCGGAGGCAATCCAGAGCGCCGGCTATGGTGCGCGTGGCCTAGTCGTAGAAGCTGGTATGATCGAGCAGGGTTTGGGCGAGTGGCAGGGTCTGCGGCATGGAGAGTTGCCCGACAAACTGCAGTTGCCTCCGCATCAGTTCTGGCCCCTTTCGGGGAATGAATCTCCTCCGGGAGGAGAAAGCATGGCGGATGTCTGTGCGCGGGTCGGAGCGACGCTGGACAAAATGGCCAAAGAAAATACTTCTCGTGACATGATCCTTATCAGTCATGGCGGAGCGATACGCGCTGCACTGGCTCATGCACTGAAAATTCTGCCAGATACAGCACTGCATTTCTCCATCCAGAATCTTTCACTCACGATTCTGGAATGCCACAATGTTGCGTGGCGTGTTGTAACTGTGAATGAATTGCCGGGAATCTGAGAGCTTGGTGGGCTCGTTAGCATAAACCGTAGTCGCGTGATGAGGCTTAATGTTTTTCATGCGATAAAATACATTTTGTACCTTGCGTCGGCGGAAAGACTAATCTAAACGAACGTCCATCGCAGAGGATGCGGGCGTAGCTCAGGGGTAGAGCACAACCTTGCCAAGGTTGGGGTCGTGGGTTCGAATCCCATCGCCCGCTCCAAATTTCCATAGAAAAATAAATGGCTTAGAACGGTCCCTTGAGGCCGTTTCGCTGCTTACACGGGCATTGGCTCAAAAATGTAAGCAATCTAGCGAAAGCCAGGTGCGGTCTCAGCGTGCTTAGGCGTGCATGCGGACGGCTCGATGTACTCACTTTGCCAGGGCTGCGGCGGATATACTCGCGGCCGCCTTTGAACAGGTCGACTCGATACTGATGGAAGGCTTCGATCCGTCATCGGTCGATGACATTCTGAACCTACGATCCAAAGGTTTGCGCAGCATCGTTCTGCTTTAGCTTGGCTATCGTGCGCCCGAGGCGACCGGCTTGTGAATTTGCCAAAAGTCCGCCGTTACAGCGCCGATTTCGTTACCGTCATCGAGTAATCAGACAACACCTATGCCGAGCCGTTCCGGATGTTTGGCGCCTGCATGCGGAACGTAGCCATAAGAAAGGGCTATTTCTGGACTCGATGCGTTTAGTGGGTGTCGCCCGGTCAAGCGACATCCTGATCGGTAAGGCTTCAGACCGCCAACCGCCGGCGAACCCGGCCGAACGGGCGTTTGGCGCGGACCGGCATTCCGCGATGGCACTCTTTTGCGGAAATAAATAACGCAGATCGCGCCGGTCCGAGGCTGTAACTCGCCGACGAGGTTGTTCTGATCGTCACAGGATCTTCCACGTCCTACGCAAAAACCTGGGCATGGGCGATCAGAAAGGCGATGACCTTACGGATTCTCTCCGGGTTCTGCTCCTGCGGCCGACGAACAATGGAAATATCCATCGGTTCGCAGGACCAGTCGCTCAGCGCGGGCACAAGACTTCTGGAACTGATCGCCTCCCTAACGAGCCAACTCGGCGTCCACATCAGTCCGACACCGGCGACGGCTGCCGCTGCGATAGCGTTCGCGTCGTCGAGCACCACGGCAGGATCCGGCTGCCAGCGCGTGATGCCATTTTCCCTGTCCGTGAAACGCCACGCGTCCACCAGACCGGTGTGTTGGTTTCTAAAAGCGATTACGTCATGTGCTCGCAAATCGAGCGGCGTCTTCGGCGCCCCGCGACGTCCCAGATAGTCCGGGGAGCCGCAAACCAGCCATGAGAAGCGGGCGAGCAACTGGCGGTGGTGACCAGGGACGGTCTCGAGGCCTCCGGTCCGCAGCACCAGATCAAAAGTCCCATCCGCGAGGTCCATCATCTGGTCGCTGCCGCGAAGATCGCAGCGTTAAATCAACTTCACTGACAGCTTGCAGCGCATCGCGCGCGACGCAGATGAGGCGCTCGCCCTCCGGCGTAAGCGAGAGGGCATGGGTCATCTGTTCAGTAACCGCACGCCGCACGCCGCTTCCAGCCGCGCGAGCGTCTTCGACACGCCCGACGTGGTCATGCCCAGGCGGCGCCCGGCCTCCACGAAGGAACCAACATCAATGACGCGCACGAAGCATTGCAGCTCAGCAAGCGTAAGGGCGGACTTTGTGGACATTGTGTCAACACTGCTTGACCCGATGGCGAACTACAAGGGGAGACGCCTCGGTGCGATGTTGCGCTTCGAAGGAGACATCGTATGAACACCGCCCATGTAAGCCCTTACCTCGCCGCCATGGACGCGAGATAGGCTGACGGACTTGCCGAGCATCTCTCGGACGAAGTCGTACCGCTGAGCCCGTTCGTCGCCGAGCCGTTTGTCGGCAAGGATGCCGTGGTCAACGTGCTCCGGTTGCTGCTGACCAACGTCGACGAGTTTGCGACCACAGCGGTCATCAGCGGCGGCCAACGAGCCGCGGTGATGCTCCGTATCCGTGTCGGTGACGTCGAGGTCACCGGCGTGGACGACATGTCGATCAACGAGGAAGGCCTCATCACCCGCATCTCCGTCCAGTGGCGGCCGCTCGCCAATATCGTCGCCATGCAGCAGAAGCTTGCACCTGTTATCGGCGTAGCGCCGCTGCAGTTGGTCCCGGTAAGCGAATAGGAGCCGGGAGTCTGCGCGGCCGCGATTGATTGCCCTCGAATGCGGGGCGATGGAAAGAACAATTATGCGCCGCTGTCGGCTATCATGCGACTGGTGCATGCTTACAGATTGGAGGCGCGCTCGCTGATCCAATGGGGCAGTGGAGTCGACATGTCCTTGATGGTGTTCCGGAGAGCCGCTCATCAGGCAGTGGTATTCAAAGATGGTGCCGCGTAGCTTGTCATATCTGACGGGTATCTCGGGCTGACTGATCCGAACGTCGACCAGGAAGCGGTGCGACGGCATTCCGACCTGCATGGAGCATGCCCATAGTGCTGCCGACTCGGCAGCTCTCGACCTTCGATCTGAATCTTCTGCGTGCGCTCGATGTTCTGCTCCGGGAGCGTAGCGTCACCCGATCGGCAATGGAACTGAACGTTACGCAGCAGGCGGTCAGCGGATCGCTGAAGCGACTGCGCGAGTATTTCGGCGATCCGCTCCTAGTCCGCACCAGGCATGGCTTGGAGCCTACCCCATTGGCGGTGGCGCTTGCGGCGCCGGTTCGCGACGCTCTACACGGTATCATGTCCGCTCTCGAGACCGTGCCGACATTCGTGCCGGGCGCAACCAAACGGCGTTTCCGCATGGCGATGCCCGACCATTGCTCGCTGACGGTACTGCCGTTGCTGGTGGCAGAGCTAGCGCGGACGGCACTTTGCATCACCTACGAGGTCATTCCGATCAATCGTCAGGCGGTCTATGACATGGACCTCGGCAATCTTGAATTCCTTATCATTTCGCAGGGACATGGCGGTCAGCTCTACCTTTCCCAGAGCATCCGCACGGTGCTACTGTTCACAGACCGCTTCGTCTGCGTGGTTGACTCCAGATGCACCGACCTGTCCCTCAGGCCTATGCCGATAGGCATCATGTCATCCTGAAGGTGGATGAAGGGTTTGGGTCGCTGGTGGAAAACTTCTGGGTCCGTCTGAAAGAATGGCGTGCCGGCGCGACTCAATACGAAAAGACAGTCGCCTCATTCTCGCTATCCTTCACCTCGCCGCAATCGCAGATTGGATCAAGATCTGACAGGGCCTAGGGCGTGTTGTCAGTTAAGTTCGAGAATTGCGGCGACGACTTGCACTGCTGCGATGAAGGTTGATTTCAGCTTGTCGTAGCGTGTTGCAATGCCTCTAAATTGCTTCAGTCTGGCGAAGAGCAGTTCGATTTCGTTTCTCTTTTTGTAAAGTGAGAAGCTGATTGTCCGTGGATTACAGCGGTTTTTTCTTGATGGAATAACCGGTGTAGTCTGTCGTTCCCTGAGCTTTTCGATGAACAGATCGGCGTCATAAGCCTGTCGGCGATGAAGGTCTCGGGATCGACTTCATCGAGCAATGGCTCTGCTTCAGTAATGTCGGCCCTTTGTCCGGGTGTCGGGAAAGCGCCACGGCCTTTCCCGCGGCATCAACGACACCGTGGATCCTCGCCCCGGGACCGTCCGATGGCCTGATCCGTGCCCCTTTTTTACGGGCTCCTGCACTATGCTGGTGAGTAGGGACAATCGTGCTGTCGATCATCATGTGTTCGTTGTCGTGACCGGTGGCCAGATGCCGGAAAATCCGTTCGATCACGCCGCCTTTGCACCAGCGACGCAATCACCGGTGGACGTTCTTCCAGTCACCAAAGCAGACAGGCAGGTCACGCCAAGGAATGCCAGCGCGATAACGATACAGCACAGCTTCCACAAACATACGGTTATCTGCGGCCGTGCCGCCGACATGGCCTTCACGACCCGGCAGAAGAGCCTTTATCCGCTCCCGCTGACTATCGCTCAGACCATACAGACGCATTCACATCTCTCCCCGAAAAACAGGGAAAAACAGGGAAAAACACATCACAGATCAAACGGGAGTACAAGCCCAGTTAGCACCCGGTGCTAACTGATGACATGCCTGAGTAAAATTTTTCGTTAGAGTATTTTAGGAATATGATTTCTAATCAGAAGCCTTCACGTTCAAGACGTTTACGTTCCATTTTTCGGGCGCGACGCACAGCTTCTGCAGCTTCACGGGCGCGGCGCTCCGAAGGCTTCTCATAGTGGCGACGAAGTTTCATTTCACGAAACAATCCTTCACGCTGCATTTTTTTCTTGAGCGCCTTAAGAGCCTGGTCGACATTATTGTCGCGAACGAGAACCTGCACTGGTTAGTTTTCTCCCATAAGAATCTGCTGACGTCTGTCACCCGGATTCATATCTGACTGAAGATCCATGGTGTCCGTTATCGGGATCACGCAATCGAAGTGGCGGGTGCTTAGCACGGATTACAAAGGAAAGACAATTCGAATCTGCGGATGTTCTAAGATTAGTAGAATAAACCTATATGCGCTGTATCGCAGAAAAGGAGGTCGTTAACATTTCTGCTGAAGATTGCCGGAAGACGATTGTCAGGGCCAGGCCATCCGGGCTCTGCTTGCGGAGGCAGATTCCATTGAAAGCGTCGGAGAGACAGACGCTCATACATAGGCTTGTCGGTGATGTGAGCGAGACGTCGTGTGATGTAAGCAGCATTGGGCTGACCGAGTCGCAGATGTATGTTTTAAAAAGAATTTTACCTAATTATCTTCGAGACTCTGCCAGCCACAGTCGGGTCATGCCCAAGATACTTAATTATACTTTGATCAATCCTACAATCAGGACCGCACGGACAGATAGATTTTGTGACCGAAAAGGGGATTTGATATTTATCGGTAAACCATAAGGAATTCAAATGTAAATGCGGAATATTTTTGGGAATTACCGATGAATTTCATAAATATTTCGTAGAATTGGGTGGAGTGATGCATTTTAGTCTGACGGGATTGGAGGTAACGCTGTGAAATTCATTATGAGTCCCAAGCAACTTATAGCTGAAGCCTCAGTCTGGTTCACGTTGGCTATGACGCCGGATATCGTTGTAACAAGCCCTGAACGGAATGCTGCATTGCACTCCCTTGCTGCGATCGCCGGAAAGACAGGCTGGACATTATCTGCTCTTCCCCGGAGGTCAGTCTGAACTCGTTGAAGCCTAGAGTGATCTCATTGATCGCGAAGTGCTGCGTCGTATGAAAGAAGTACATAATGAAGAAAGGCGAGTCAGTAAACGCGTGCGAAATGCTATACTCATTCGTTTTGAAGTGCTGAAGCCTTATAAGGAGGCAGAACGAAGGGCCGTGGGATATCTGCTATCTTCTGGCGCTGCCGGTACTTTCGGAAGAGTCATGGCGCGCAGCCTTAATATGATCTGGGCTGTTGCAGATAATGGCGAGGCACAAGGTATTATGTGGATGACCCGGCGTGTTAGTCTCGCCGGGATATATATACCGGCATTTCTAAGCTGGCTGGGCAATTCCAGCAGCGTGACAGTCGAAAGAATTGTAGATTCAGGCCTGGTCCGGACACGCTGTATTGGCAATCTGAAGAAAGAATTTTCTTCTCGTCAGAAATGTATGCAGCGTGAGTGAATTCTGGCCGCATCAAGGCGGATGTGAAGAAGCTGCCGGAGACGGTGTTCTCTTTTTACGCGAGCAGCAAATCCGTCTCGCTCAGGAACTCATGCTTCTTGTCTGGCGTGACTTGGGGCGCGTGCTCGCACCTGTTCTTGACGAACTCGGGCTGGGTAATGCCCATTGCAGAGCACTTCAGATTCTGGCGCTGCATCCGGGACTCACCGTGGGCGCGCTTCAGGATGTGCTCGGCGTTACAAAGCAAAGCCTTGCCCGAACACTTGCAGAACTGCAGGAAAAACAGCTGGTTACTTCGCTGCCGGGGCGTCAGGATCGACGTCAGCGTTTTCTCAGATTGACAGAGGCAGGGCGCGCATCTGAGGCTCGTCTCTTTGCAGCTCAGCGGGAGCGGCTCGTTTCTGCCTATCGGGAGGCCGGAGGAAATGCCGTAACTGGTTTTCGGCAGGTTTTGCGCGGGATGCTGTCGGAGGAGAGTCGGATCTTTCTTGCCAGTGACTTCAGGCAGGCGGATCCGATAAAGGGGAAGACGCGAGATGGTCGGTGAGAATATAGATCCTATGGTTTCTGGTCGGGATGTGATGCCCGACATGCGTGACGATGGTATCAGTGATGCCCATATTCTTGTAGTAGACGACGACGTTCGTTTACGCCGCCTGTTGCGTCGCTACCTGGTAGAAAATGGTTTTCGCGTAACTGCGGCTGCTTCGGCGGCGGAGGCACGACAGGCACTTGGATTCATGTTGCCTGACGCCGTAGTTCTGGATGTCACGATGCCTGGGGAGGATGGACTTCAGCTCACACGGGCTTTGCGTGGGCAGGGGCTGGATATCCCGATTCTTCTTCTGACGGCACGTGGAGAAGCGGAAGACCGGATTACCGGCCTGGAGGCCGGCGCGGACGATTATCTGGGGAAGCCGTTCGAGCCACGAGAGTTACTGTTACGTCTGAAGGCGCATCTGCGTCGTCTCACTCCGGCGGTACCTGCGGAAAATTTGCGCGTCGTGAGACTTGGATTGCTGGAATTTGACCCGGCACGGGGCCTTCTCGCGGGTGAAAACGGCACGGTGCATCTGACCGGCGGCGAATCAGCTTTGCTGGCAGCCCTATCGCGACGTCCCAACGAAGTTCTGTCCCGTGAGGAAATTGCGGAGGAGCTGGATATGACAGAGATTGGAGAGCGGGCTGTTGACGTGCAGGTGACACGATTGAGGCGCCGGATTGAACCGGATCCGCGTGAACCTCGCTATCTGCATACAATTCGAGGTAAGGGCTACGTGCTGAAGCCGGGCGTCTAGAGTGTGGGTTTTATTGCTGTCAGAACGGACAGTCTGATGAAACGATGGTGGCAGTTCTGGAGTGATGAGCGGTTTGATCGCTCAATGCGCCGGGTTCTGCCCCGGTCTTTTCTGGTACGTTCTCTTCTTATTGTTCTCATCCCGATGCTGGTAACGCAGGGCATCGCGCTCGAACTGTTCTACGGGAATTATCTGCGTGTGATGTCTCGCCGTCTTTCCGAAGGTATCGCATCCGAGATCGCATTTTCTCTTGATTTGCTTGAGCGGTATCATGGGCACGGCGATCGTTTCTGGCTGATCAGGCAGGCGCGTATCCAGACACAGCTCGTGATGGACTGGCATCCGGGGGATCATTTAGCAACAACTGGCTCTACCCATGTTGTCGGTCCGATGGATGAAGATCTTGTCCATGAACTTCAGAGTGCAATTGCTTATCCATTTTTTATCGACTGGCTGAAAGACCCGCATACGGTTTTTATTTCGATTCAACTTCCGGATGGCGTTCTGAGTGTTGATACACCGAGAAAGCGGCTTGATGTCGGGCAGTTATGGCTGTTCGTATTGTGGGCGCTTGGAAGTTCATTGCTTCTCTTTGTTATTGCGGCAATTTTTATGCGCAATCAGGTCCGGGCAATTCGTCGGCTGGCCAATGCGGCGGAGCAATTTGGGCTTGGACGAGATATAGGACCAATCAAACCTGAGGGAGCACGCGAAGTCAGGCAGGCAGCTGTAGCATTCAATCGTATGCAAAACCGGATTTTCAGGTTTGTATCGCAACGTACAGCAGTTCTCGCAGGCGTATCACATGATCTGCGAACGCCTCTTACAAGACTCCGACTTTCCCTGGCGATGCTTCCCCGGTCAGGAGTCGTTGATGCCCGACTTCTGAGTGAAGACTTTACTGACATGATTGCAGATGTGGCTGAAATGGAGCGTATGATCGAGGGCTATCTGTCATTTGCCAGAGGAGAAGGCGCGGAGGTGCCGGTTATGCTTGATGTCGGAGCGCTACTTGAGGATGTCGCTGCTTCAGCCTCTCGTGCCGGGACGATAGTCCGGTCTGTAAATTGTGATTCTGGTCTTCGTCTGGAAGCGCGACCTGATGCGATGCGACGCATGCTGACAAATCTTGTTGAAAATGTTCGCCGGCATGATGCGGGTGTATGGCTCTCAGGTTACGCGGAGGGAGAGACGGTCATTATCGAAGTTGACGATGATGGACCTGGTATTCCGGCAGCCAGACGCGAAAATGTATTCAGAGCGTTCACGAGTGATGCGCAGGGAGGGACCGGGCTCGGTCTGACCATTGTTCGCGATATTGTGCGGGCCCATGGTGGTGATGTCAGGCTTGCGACTAGCAGAATGGGAGGATTAGCCGTAAAAATTATTCTGCCACGATAGAACTATGAATTTATTATACGACGTACGCACGTCAAACAGAACTAACTGAAAATGCAATCAAGAAAATACTGCAAGCTGATAAGAGGTTTGTCTACGATTAAGATCAGATAAAACCGATAATCAGGGCAGCGTATTACCTGCACCAGCGTGACCTGGGCCACTATTACTACCCATAGGACCTGTCGCTCCGCCTCCACCAAAGGAACTGCCGCCCATCATACCTGACATAGGATTATATCGACCAACATTTCCGAGGATTTCCTGAATAACATTAATTTTTGTTCCAGGTGTCGGTGTTGTATCCTGTATCATTCCAGGGTGTTTGGCGTCTTTAAGATTCAGGGTGCGGACCGTACGTAGTTTCCCTGCCGGGTCGAAATTCAGAACCACGATCTGCTGTTTCGTGATTTTCGGGAAATTCGCAGGCTGGGGAACCGTCATCATGGAGATGTAGATCCATGTATTGTCGTCAAATGTCGCCCTCGCCGTAGGCGAACCGAGCAGATCCAGTGCATCAGCACGATTACTGCTGCCGGGTTTCAGCTGTTTATAATCATCAGCTTCGATCAGGGAGCCCCGCGGCATTGGGGTGGACTGAAAGACTGAGCAGCCAGACATTAAAACGACTCCACCAAGAAGAGCCAGCGAAGTCGCTACACTACGATATCTGGCTGCCGGTGTGGCCAAGGTCCGAATGGGAATATCGCGATTTGACATCAGGCTGATCTGCTATCCTTATTCAGACGTATGCCGCTTGATAGTTTAAGGCATTTGTGTCCGGTGCCTTATACAATGCGTTCTGTCAATTGGTTCAGCGTCGTAATTGCATTAAACGGGGCAGGTAATCTGTTGTCAGGCTGACAGCCTTGAAAGAGAGATGTTGTGACAGATGCCCGGTCGCCTGAATTTTCCCGTCCGATCCTGTTGAGGTCGCTTCGGGGCGCCAGATCCGAGGCGCCGCGCGAAGTGATGATCGAAGCAACTGACGCAGAATGTAATCTCGTAGCAAAAAGACTGGGCCTTCCATCAGTTGCAGGACTTTCCTGTCGTTACAGATTGACTGCCGAAGCACGTGATACGGTGCTGGCGGAGGCTGCTCTGACCGCACGGCTTAGTCAGATATGTGTTCTAAGTTTGGACGTTTTTGAAGACGTTATTGCAGAGCGCTTTGTCGTGCGTTTTGTTCCTGAAAGCGAATTGCGTGAAGATGAGGGCGGTGAGATCGATTCGATGGACGAGATTCCTTATGAAGAGGATAGTATCGATCTTGGTGAGGCAGCGGTTGAGCAGTTGTCGCTGATAATGGATCCCTACCCACACAGGCCGGGGGCAGAGCGTCCGGTTGGAGTGATGACGGATGACGATTTATCATCCGGAGAGGGGGCGGTATCACACGACCAGTCTGTGCGCAGGCCGTTTGCTGATCTTGCACAGATAAAGCGCAAAAAAAGATAGTCTTCCGTTTTCGTCCCCAAAGAGACATGTCGACGTGCTCTGGCTTGCGTAAACACAGTGGGTCTGGTAGAGGCCCCCGCTCAATTACAGTTTTTGTCCGGTGCTCACTGGTGGGCTGATCGGGCATGTCGTCTTTTCGGAGGGGCTTGGACCCATGGCAGTACCTAAAAGAAAAACCTCGCCTTCTCGCCGGGGTATGCGTCGCAGTCATGAGGCATTGCGTGTTGAATCCTATGCCGAATGCGGTAACTGCGGTGAACTAAAGCGCCCGCATCATGTGTGCAGCCATTGCGGGCATTACGATGGGCGTGAGGTTATTGCTGCTGGTAAGGCTCTGAAAGTCGCTGTCCGCGCCTGAGTCGGCCCGTCGGTTTGAATAACTTCAACCTTGATGTGGCGGCTGCCGGCCTGAATCAGGATGGCGGAAACCATTCATGAGCGAGATTGATCGCCACGACGAAATGTCGGGCCTGCACAGTGAGCCGTTTGCGCTGGCTGTTGATGCTATGGGCGGAGACGGTGGGCCGGATGTCGTCGTTTCCGGTCTGGCTATCGCCGCTGATCGCCATCCGGGTGCTCGAATCCTGCTTGTTGGCGATGAAAGTCGCCTGATCCCATTGCTTGCGCGATATCCTAAAGCCGCTGCAATCTGCGAAGTACGGCATGCAGCGTCTTCCATAAGTATGGATATGAAGCCAACGGCGGCCCTGCGTGTTCGAGATTCTTCGTTGCGGAAAGTGATGGATGCTGTCGCCGCGGGCGAGGCTGCAGGAGTCGTTTCGGCAGGCAACAGCGGTGCGATGCTGGCACTTGCGAAGATCGTTGTTAAGACGCTGCCCGGCATTTCCCGTCCGGCGATGGCTGCGATCAGCCCGAGTATGAAGGGCGACGTAGTTATGCTTGATCTGGGGGCTAATGTCGCTTGTGACTGGCGCAATCTTGTTGAATTCGCCGTCATGGGTGAAGCTTTTGCCAAGGCTGTGCTTGGGCTGCCTGCGCCGACGATCGGCCTTCTCAACGTGGGAGCTGAAGAGCTTAAAGGCGATGAGAAACTTCGTCAGGCGGCGGAAATTCTCAGAGAAAGCCCGCTTGCCTCGCAGTTTCACGGGTTTGTCGAGGGACATGATATTACCGCCGGAACAACCGATGTTGTGGTGACCGATGGATTCACAGGGAATGTCGCGCTGAAGACAGGGGAAGGGGCCATGAAAATGGCCTCCGGTCTGTTTCGCAAAGTTTTCACGAGCAGTCTTCCGGGGCGTGTTGCCTATTTTCTGGTTCGGCCTGCTCTTGAGCGTATGAAAGACTGGCTGGATCCCAGACGTTATAATGGAGCCGTATTCGTGGGGTTAAATGGCGTTGTCGTAAAATCTCATGGCGGCACTGATGCGGAAGGTTTTGCATCGGCGGTGGACGTTGCGATGGATATGGTTACACATGATTTTAATGACGGTATTCGCTCACGCCTTCTGCCGATGGCTTCGTTAACCGCCAATCGTTCCAATGCCGAACCAGAGCGTGAGACGGTCGCCTGACTGTGTGAATTCTGCTTTATGCCCGTTTGTCGAGTTTAGTTCTGGTGCTGAAGGCAGGGACTTCGGGGCTGGCCTTCTAAAGGGTAAATTTATGGCGACACGTTCTGTTCTTGCCGGTTTTGGCAGTTATCTTCCCCGACGTGTTGTGTCGAACGATGAGCTTGCGCAGAAACTTGATACTTCTGATCAGTGGATTCGTGAGCGAACAGGAATCGGTCAGAGGCATATAGTCAGTGAGGGCGAAACGGCAGTCAGTATGGCGGCCGAAGCCGCCAGGGCCGCCCTCAAATTCGCTAAAATCCCGGCTGAAGACGTTGACGCTGTCCTTGTGGCGACGTCGACTCCTGACCAGATATTCCCGGCGACAGCAGTTCGTGTGTTGAATGAACTGAATGTTAAAAATGGATTTGGATTTGATATTGCCGCTGCATGTTCGGGGTTTATTTACGCTCTTTCGACCGCCGATGCATTTATTCGTGCTGGTCAGGCGAAGTGTATTATTGTGATTGGCAGTGAGGTCTACTCGCGAATTCTTGACTGGTCTGATCGGGGAACGGCTGTTCTCTTTGGAGACGGGGCAGGAGCTGTCGTGCTGAAGGCCTGTGATGATTCAAATGACCAGCGGGGCCTGATAGCAACGCATCTTCATGCGGACGGAGCGACAGGTGATCTGCTCTATGTTGACGGTGCGCTGGGGCAGCCCGAACACTCAGGTTTTCTGAAGATGAGCGGGCGTGATGTGTTTCGCCACGCTGTTTCCAAACTCTCGTCATCCGTGGACGAGGCTCTTGAAGATTCAGGTCTGACTTATGCCGATGTGACCTGGCTTGTACCTCATCAGGCAAATATTCGAATTATTGAAGGTGTTGCCCGAAAGCTTGCTCTTCCTATGGAGCGCGTGGTTGTAACGGTAGACCGCCACGCGAATACGTCTGCGGCATCAATTCCTCTTGCCTTGGATGAGGCGGTGCGTGATGGCAGAATTAAATCGGGCGATTTAATTCTGATGGAAGCGCTTGGTGGTGGGTTGACATGGGGATCCGCTCTCGCGCGTCTGTGACCGTCTCAGTGATGCCGATACCTGACGAACATATGTGAGAAACGGAACGAATTGACCTGCCGTATCAGCGTGTTACGATAGAGGTATGAGCACTGTCACGCGCGCTGGTCTGGCGGAACAAATCTACACTCAGGTGGGGTTGTCGCGGATTGAATCTGTGGCTTTCTTGGAGACTGTTCTGGAAACCATGGCCAGGGCCCTGGAGAGTGGGGATTCGGTTAAAATAAGTGGATTCGGAACATTTATGCTTCGTCGTAAAGGACGTCGTAGTGGCAGAAATCCCAAAACGGGGATGGAAATTCCGATCCTTCCCCGATCTGTTATTGTCTTTCGTCCGAGTCAGATTTTGCGCGCGCGCGCCAATGGCGCTCGGGAATGAGGGAAAATCCGGACATTGAAGCTGTCAGTCAGTCTGTGTCAGTTCCTCAGACCTGGAGTGACGATGATACCGGTGCACGGAATAATAAAGGGCCAATGGCATTTCGTACGATCAGCGAGGTCGCTGACGAACTGAAGGTTCCGCAGCATGTGCTTCGATTCTGGGAGGCGCGTTTTGAGCAGGTCCGTCCGCTTAAAAGAGGTGGCGGCCGTCGGTATTATCGCCCTGCAGACGTGGAATTACTAAGACGCATCGCAACCCTTCTTTATATAAAAGGCTACACCATAAAGGGTGTGCAGCGGGTATTGCGTGAGGAAGGAAGCAGTCCGATTGACACGGATGACCCGGTTTCGGGTGCGGATAATGAGAATGAGCGAACATCATGTGACGAAGCCGGCGCATCTTCACATTTGCTTCAAAGTTATAAATATAAAGCTTTCGAAGCAGGTATCAGCGATAGTTTAGTGTCTCTGCCTGAGCATCAATATATTTATGAAGATAACAAGCGACTTCGGCAAAGTCTGTTAGATGTGCTGACAGAGCTTCAGACTCTTAAAGTTTTCTTGATTAAATCTGAATGATTTTTGGATGACTTCATATTTAAATTTGTAGCTTGCTTCAGGTTTTTGTGTTCATAAAAATTAGGTGTGTAGCAATCTGAAATGCGATATTTTGTTCAGCAATCAAATTGGCATCTGAGATTAAGCGACAGTCTTATTTTGAATATGAATATCCGTGAGACAGTTGTCTCCACCTGAAAGTCCTGCTAAACGCCAGTATCGCAAACGGACGGGCAGTAGCGCAGCCTGGTAGCGCATCAGTCTGGGGGACTGGGGGTCGTGGGTTCGAATCCCGCCTGCCCGATATTATTCCGGCCGTTTGAGTAATATGAAGAAGTAATAACAGAAGGCTCTGGATTTACGGGGACTTCTGTTTTTCTGAGTATATTGTTTATAATTCAGAAAAATGAGTAATGCAATTTTTCAGGTAAAAATTAGTCTGGAAAGTATTGTGAATATTTCTATGTAACACAGAAATTCATATTAAAATATTTGACTGGTGGTGTCTGGTTTCTGATTTTATTGGGTGTCGGTCGGCCCATTAACTCTCTACATTTTTGAGTGGAAGCGATAAGGAACTATATCAATAGCCATCTCGTTTGACGTGAAGGCATTTGGAAAAACATCATAAGTCAGACTTGATTAAAAGCTCTCATGAAGATGATACTTTCAGGTATATCCGGGACGATAACCATAGACAATTCGAGGATCACTTCATCGTTTTCGCATCTGTATATAATTTTAAATGATACTTCAAAATATTCAGTGACCGCATCTTGTGCAGATTTATGCGGGGTTGCCAGATTTTGAGGCCTGACTGACTTTTCGTCAGTTTCGATTTCCGAAATCCAAAATCAGGTAAGACGTAAGGCACTTGCAATTATCAGATTTTATCCTTCATAGTTCCTCAGCGTTCTCGGGGCGGGGTGAGATTCCCCACCGGCGGTAAATCGGTCATTCATGTCCGAAAGCCCGCGAGCGGTTCGTCTTAGCTGACGAATTTAGCTGATCCGGTGAAAATCCGGAGCCGACGGTATAGTCCGGATGAAAGAGAACATTGGAACTGTCAGGAGTCCTGTACAAGGATTTTTGGCATGTTTCCTGTGTGTCGCCCTGAATCGACGTGTCGTATTGTGTCGGACTGGCGAGCATCAGCATGGTGGAAAGCCCTTATTACAACTTTATCGTGGAAGCCTTCAGGGCTGCGCTCGCTGAAGCATGTCGCTTTGTTGGCTCGACAGCTCCAAATCCGCCTGTCGGCTGCGCGCTGCTGGATAATCGGGGAAATGTTTTATCGGTCGGGGCACATCAGCGTGCGGGAAAGCTGCATGCTGAGGCTCTGGCGCTGAAGCAATGCGCAGCACTCGGTTTAACGCACCTTATCGACACAGCGGTTGTAACGCTTGAGCCCTGTAATCACACGGGAAGGACTCCTCCGTGCAGTGAAGCCCTGCTGGCGACACCGGTGAAAACTGTCTGGATAGGATGTTCGGATCCTAATCCGGATGTTGCTGGCGGAGGCGCCCCCCGGCTGCGTTCCGCCGGACGCGAAGTACGCTGGATAAGCGAGATTTCGGGGATCCGGCCAGAGGCGATGCTGATTGCTGAAGAATGTTGCGGGCTGATCGCACCGTTTCAGAAACGAAGTGTATTGGGCGAGGCGTGGCTCACGATTAAACAGGCAGTCGACGCTAATGGATCTATGATTCCACCTCCCGGACAAAAAACGTTTACGTCTTCAGGCGCGCTTGAACTTGCTCATCAGCTTCGTCGTTCCGCTGATGCGATTGTGACGGCTCCGGGCACTATTCTGGCTGATTTGCCGCGACTTGATGTCAGGCACATCGAGGATCATGCAGAGCGGCGCCGCCTGTTACTGATCTGCAGTCGGAGCCGGAACGTTCCGAAAGACTGGCTTGACGGAGCCCATAAGCGTTTTGACGTTTTGTGGTGCTCTAAGGTGGAAGATGCTCCTCGTCTTCTCGCGGAAAATGGAGCGATGTGGGCGCTTGTTGAAGCTGGTCCATCTCTCCTCTCCGCAATTGCCGAGCGAAAGTTATGGGATGACTGGTTGCGTATCGAAGTGAATCCAGACGGCTCAGAGTGCGTGAGCGTAGAGAGACGGCATAAAGTAACGCCGATGTGGCTTCTTCCCGGGCTAATGACCTCAGCGCCGTCAAAGGCATATGTGAGTAATTGTGTCGTCGGGCAGGTATGAGAAGCAATATGTTTTCAGGAATTATTGAAAATCAGGGTGAAGTGGCTTCGGTTGAGACCGGAAATGCCTCGTGTATTCTCGAAATTGATACAGGTATGACGGATGTTATTCCCGGCGAAAGTATTGCTGTGAATGGCGTCTGTCTGACTGCCACTGATATTGGAGACACCGGGCGTGTCCGTTTTTTCGTCAGTGCGGAATCTCTGGACAGGACAGCATTCGGCCGTCTTCAGCCCGGTGGAACGGTTAATCTGGAGCGTGCAATAACCCCGACAACGCGATTGTCAGGTCATATGGTCCAGGGACATGTCGATGGCGTTGCGAAACTCGTTTCGGTTGATTTCGTCGGTGACGCCCGGAAGGTCGTGTTTTCGGTTCCGGCTGCATTGCGACGCTACATGGTTGAAAAAGGTTCGGTTACGCTTGATGGAATCAGCCTGACGCTTAACGAAGTTGGCTCTCCGATGGCCGGACTGGCGGGAGGTGAGTGTTTCACGATTGCGGTGATGATTATCCCGCATACCTGGGATCATACGACGCTTGGTACTCTTGAGCCGGGTGATCCCGTGAATGTCGAAGTCGATGTAATCGCAAAATATGTGGAGAGCATATGTCAGTATCGGTGAAACGAGCGGTGCCGGCATCGCTTGCGCGTGCGGTTGAGGCAATCCGGGCCGGCCGGATGGTTATTATGGTGGATGACGAAGATCGCGAGAACGAAGGCGATCTGGTTATGGCTGCCGAATTCATGACACCGGCAGCAATGAACTTCATGGTGACATATGGTCGCGGTCTGGTGTGTCTTCCGCTCACGCCGGAACGTGTTGACCAGCTGGAACTGCCGATGATGACGCGGGTCAATACGGCGCCACGAGGAACTGCTTTTACGGTTTCGATTGAGGCGACTGAGGGCGTTACTACGGGTATTTCGGCGTATGATCGGGCGCAGACGGTTCTTACGGCTGTTGCTCCTGAAGCAAAATCATCGGATCTGGTGTCACCAGGGCATATTTTTCCGCTTCGTGCGGCGCTTGGGGGCGTGCTTGAGCGCAACGGACATACTGAAGGATCAATTGATCTTGCCTTGCTGGCCGGATGTCGTCCGGCTGCCGTGATCTGTGAGATTATGAGTGCAGACGGCACAATGGCCCGTCGGCCCGAACTCGAAGTTTTTGGGGCCGAACATGGTCTGCCCATTGTGTCTATTGCCGAACTTTGTGACTGGATCGGTCAGCACGGCAAAAGTCCGGTCGAAACAGGTGAAATCGACTCTGCAGCGATTTTACCCTCGGTGCTTCTGGATGCAGTAAACGGCGCACAACCTGCGTTGACTGCCGAAGTGGCGGAAGCCGCGCTGCCTGGGGTGTTTGGCGGCAATGATCTCATTATCCATGCTTTCCGGGACGGAGAGGGCATCGAGCATGTTGCTCTCGTAAAGGGAAATCTTTCCGAATCTGACAATGTGCCTCTTGTACGTCTCCACTCGGAGTGTCTGACCGGGGATGCGCTGGGATCATTACGGTGCGACTGCGGGGCTCAACTCCAGACTGCTTTGCGGAAAATCAGCGAAGCCGACAGTGGTGTGCTGATATATCTGCGAGGTCATGAGGGACGGGGCATTGGTCTGGGCAATAAGATTCGCGCCTATGCATTACAGGATCAGGGGCTGGATACGATTGATGCCAATCATCGGCTGGGGTTTGTGGCGGATGCCCGGGACTGGTCATCCGCAGCATCGATTCTGAGGGATCTCGGTGTCGGTACCCTGGATCTCATGACGAATAATCCGGAAAAAGTCCGTGCGCTCGAAGAGCGAGGCTTTAATGTACGTCAGCGGATCGGACTGGATATTCCGCCCAATCCTTTTAATCGGGCGTATCTGGATGCAAAGCGCCGGCGGATGGGTCATTCGCTGAAGGCTGAATCTGTTCGCGCAGGCAAGTAAAAATAAGTTTTAACACCGGCTACCGGGAGACCGATTTCTCCGGAAGGATCGCTATGAGCACCCGTTCACCATCTTCTGTTCCTGATCTGCATCTTATACCATCTCCCCGGCTTGCGCTTGTTGTGAGCCGGTTCAATGAGGATATTACCGGTGGCCTGCGTCACGGGGCTTCTGAATGGCTCTCGGAGCATGGGATCAGTGTCGCAGAGGAGGACTTTTTTCCGGCCCCCGGTGCGTTTGAACTGCCTCTGCTTGCTCAGACACTGGCCCGTAGCGGCCGGTATGAAGGTGTCATTTGTCTGGGCTGTGTCATCAAAGGTGATACAGCCCATTTTGAGTTTATCAGTCTCGGGGCGACTGTCGGAATAATGCAGGCCTCTCTGGCTACTGAAACACCGGTCGCTTTTGGTATTCTTACCACTTATACGGAGTCTCAGGCGATCGAGCGGTCCCGGGAAAATGTTCATAATAAGGGGCGGGAAGCCGCTGCGGCCTGCGTGGAGTCCATTGCATTGCTTCGCAGGATTAAAGGCTGAGGTATTATTTCCGGCAGCATGTATGTTTCATTCTCTCACCAGATCGCTGAACATGATGGACCGTGGATTATTCGGATGTGATAATCGCTGGTGAGGAGACTGATACGGCATGAAACGACTGACCATCCTTGCGTCCGGGCTTGGCATTGGTCTGACCGTGTGGATGCTGGCCCGGTTCGGGGTAGGGTCGATCCTGGCTCTGGTTGCCGCTGGTGGATGGGGAGTCGTTCTGGCGATCCTTTTCCATAGTCTGCAGGTTTTGTTATCAGCTTTGTCATGGCGGGTGATTGGCGGCAGTGAAGGGCAGGATGGTGCCGTACTGCATCTGTACGACTATTATGTCCTTCGCTGTGTCCGGGAAGGCGTGAATAATCTTCTTCCTGTTGCACAGGTTGGTGGTGAGGTGGTGTCGGCGCGTCTTCTCGCACACCGGGGGCTTGGTATGCGGGGTGCTGCGGCCGCGACGATCTGCGATCTGACAGTGGAATTGCTTACACAGGTCGCGTTTACAGTAGCCGGACTGGCTGTGCTTTTGTGTCTTGTCAAACGATCTGCGACGACGGATGAGCTTGTTGAAAGCGGTATCGTCGTCGTCCTGATCGGAATTGCGATTTTTGGCAGTCAGTGGTTCGGGGCAATTTCCATTGTTGAAAAGCTGCTGGTCAGAATCGCCGGACATCTGGGATGGAGCGGTGTTGACGGAATCCGGGGGCTGCATGAGGAGATCATGGCGCTCTACAAAACATCCTCGCGCACGATGGCCGCTGGTGCTGCCCAGTTTGCGGGATGGTCGATCGGTGCGGCTGAGGTCTGCATTATTCTGCATTTTATGGGACACGACCGGTCTCTTGCGACGGGATATGTTATCGAAAGCGTCGGTCAGATTGCTAAATCTGCGGCCTTTGCCGTGCCGGGAGGACTGGGCGTGTCGGAAGGGGGATATGTTCTGGTAGGGAGTCTGTTCGGACTGCCTCCGACCGTCTCCATTGCTCTGTCACTGATCAAAAGGCTCCGCGAAATTGCGTGGGGTCTGCCTTCTCTGGTCATCTGGCAATGGCTCGAGACGCACTGGCGTCCGGAACATGTGATCGGTTCTGCTTCAGGAGCCCATCAGCGGTAAGATTATTCCCAGGCGCACCGTCTTCAGGGCGATGACAGGAACACAGGTTTATGAAGCGGCATTACGAAACTCTGACACCGGAAGGAGTACGGCTGTTTCTGGCTGGGTATGAGACTCTGGCTGTGCGTCTGGGGGGTAAACCAGCGCAGTGGAACGTCCGGGAAGTCAGTGATGGCAACCTGAACCTCGTCTTTCTGGTGCACGGCCCGGACGGTTCGGTGTGCGTCAAGCAGTCCCTCCCGCATGTGCGCGTCGATCCCGAATGGCGAATGCCTCTGGACCGCACGGCGTTTGAGGCGGAATGGCTGCGCCGGGCAGAGCGGTTCGCGCCGGGACATGTGCCGGAATTTCTATTGTTCGACCCGGATATGTTCGTTCTCGTCATGGAATGTCTCGACGACTTCGTGACACTTCGCCAGGCCCTCGGCGAAGATGCCGACGCCACAGGTCCGTCGCGTATCATCGCGGAATTCGTCACCCGGATAGCATTTTCGTCCTCTCTTCTGGCAGGAAGACTGGAAGACGTCATGCCGGATATGGCGTTGTTCGCGCATAACACCACACTGACGCGAATTACGTTCGATCTGGTTCTGTCGGATCCGTTCTGTGTCCATCCCCGTAATCACTGGCTGAGCGAACTGGATCAGGACGTCATGGCGCTTCAGAATGATCCAGCCATCGCGCGCGCCATGATACGCCTGCAACAGCGTTTTCTGACCTGTCCTCAGGCTCTTCTGCACGGTGATCTGCACAGCGGCTCGGTCATGGTGCGCGGCGAGCAGGTCCGCGTCATTGACGGAGAATTTTCACTTTACGGGCCGATCGGCTTTGACTGCGGCCTCTATCTCGCCAACCTCGTACTCGCTCGCGCTGCGGCCAGATCCGATGAACGACGCACCCGTCTGGCTGAGGCGATGGAGGTTTTCTGGTCCGGCTTCAGCACGCACTTCCTGTCACTCTGGCAGACATGCGCGCTGCGTGGCGATCTGCTTGCAGAAGGGACGTTCGCAGCTTTCCCGTCATTGCTTCACGCGGAAAGGGAACATTATCTCAACGGCATCTTTCAGGACATGACCGGTTTCGCGGCGGCGGAGATCATCCGTCGCACGATCGGCTACGCCCAGGTCGCCGATTTCGACCATCTGTCCGACACGACCGAAAAAGCTGCCCGTCAGCGGGAGGCGCTTACATTCGCGGGAACATTATTGCGGAATCCTCCATTATCGATGACGGAGTTTTCGGTGCGGCTGGAAGACTGAACCGGAAGGGACATTCGGACTCTGTTCGGACATGGAAAAGCACGCAGATATTTGTAAACTATTTTGTTAAATAAATAAGGATGCAGGAAGCGTTGTGTATAGCATGGCGTCACGTAACGAACATCCTGTCAGACCGGACTGTCTCTCATCGCAGAATAAAATTCGTGATGATATCAGTCAGTTTTCCAAAGGGAGGCTGAAGCAGCGTTGCCGCATTGAAACGGCCCTGCCTGTAGATGCCGCGAGGATGGGTGAGCGCCATGAAGCCTTCCTTCCCGTGATATGCGCCCATGCCACTGTCTCCCACGCCGCCAAAGGGCAGATCGTCCTGCACATAGTGCATCAATGTGCCGTTGATCGTGACATTTCCTGAAACCGTGCGCTTCAGAAGCCTGTCGCATTCAGCGCGCTTTTCCCCAAAGTAATACAACGCAAGCGGCCGGGGGCGGGCATTGATGAAGGCGATTGCTTCATCGAGATTCCTGTAGGTCAGCACTGGCAGAACTGGTCCGAAAATCTCCTCCTGCATCACCGCCATTTGCGGTGTGACATCCAGCAGCAACACGGGAGCGAGGACATGATTCTCGCTTGAGTCGCTCCCCAGACGGATCACCTGTGCTCCCTGTGCTTTGGCATTGTCGATCAGACTGCTCAGCCGCTTGTAGTGATGCTGGTTGAGAATAGCCGTATAATCGCCTGATCCGGCGTAACCACCCGGATGAAGCTTTTTAACGGCCTCCTGATATGCCGTGGCAAAAGCCTTCTGATCACCTTCGTGAATCAAAACATAATCCGGCGCGATGCAGGTTTGTCCCGCATTGGTCAGCTTGCCGAACGCCAGCCGGTCTGCCACCCGCTGCATGGAAAAACCGGGTTCGATCACCACGGGAGACTTGCCTCCCAGTTCAAGCGTGACCGGGGTCAGGTTACAGGCGGCCGCCTCTGCGACCTTCTTTCCGACCGCCGTGCTGCCGGTGAACAGGATATGATCGAAGGGCAGAGCCGAGAACGCGGCGCCCACTTCGCCATCCCCTGTGACGACGGCAATCTGCTCCGGCGGAAAGACGGCCTGAACGATCTCGCCGATCACCCCCGATGTGGCCGGTGTGAATTCCGAAGGTTTGAGCATGGCCCGGTTGCCGGCGGCAATCGCTGTCGCCAGTGGCACAAGGGCCAGCGAGACCGGATAATTCCACGGTGCGATAATCCCCACGACCCCGACCGGCTGCCGGTCCACCCAGGCGCGACCGCACTGGAAATAGGCCGATACATGACGGCGTTCCGGTTTCATCCAGTGTCCCACATGCCGGATCATGTAATTGATCGACTGCACCAGCGGAATCAGTTCCACGATGGCACTTTCCCGCTCCGACCGCTGGCCAAAATCGGTTTTCAGGGCGCGCACGATTTCGATGCGCCGCTTCAGGATTTCGGCTTTCAGGCGACGCAGATCGGCCCGGCGCTGTTTCGGATCGGGAGGGCCGGCACGCAGGAACGCGGCACGCTGGCGGTTAAGAATACGGTGCAGATCGGCGGGAGTAACATCGGACATTGCATCCTCCATGTTTACAGGAGAAACTTATCAGGGCACGATATGGAGTATGACGATCTGGTGTCAATGAAAGTTTCTTCTGTAAACATGGACTTCACGAATGAGTGAAACGAAGGACCGCCCCTACCATCACGGCGATCTGCGTCGTGCGTTGATCGACACGGCGCTGGACATGCTGGCGGCAGACCAGAACTGGACCTTCACGCTGAGGGAGGTTGCGCGGCGCTCGGGTGTCAGCCACGCGGCGCCTTACAAGCATTTTCGCGACAGGGAGATGTTACTGCGTGAACTGGCCAGGACCGGTTTCATCCGGCTTGGACGGGCCATGTCGAAGGCCATGAGTGCAGATCGCTCTTCCCCGTCCATGAGGTTCATTGGGGGCGCCCAGGCCTGTATTGATTTCGCACTTCGGAATCCCGGCCTTTATCGTCTGATGTTCAGTTCCGATGCCGATAAGACAGCGGATCCGCACCTGCATGATGCGGCCATGGAAACATTCGGAATTCTTTTGCAACTTCTGGAAGAGGGACAACGGGACGGCAGTTTCCGGCCGGTTGCCATCAGTGCGCTGGCAGCCGCAAGCTGGGCGCAGGTACATGGTCTGGCCATGCTGGCGATCAGTGGCCAGCTTCTTGAGGAGAAGGTGGGGTCGGAACCGGTCGCGGCCGCGCTGGAGGTGCTGCTGAATGGAATGTGTTGCAAGGACTGATCGGACCAGGCTCTGATATCTGCTTTCCGGAACTGAACGTGCCTCCTTAGTCACAGACGGGAAGGTGTAAACGGACGTATTTACGAAGGATTTATATCCGTCTCAAACCCGGGTTTCGGGTCTTTATTCTGATCTCTGCCTTCCGTCCCGTAAGGCATTTTCGTTGAATGCAGGCTGCGTCTTTCCCAGTGTGATCAGCGTATAAGCCGCAATGTCCGCCAGATCCTGATCGCTGTACCCCGCGCCGAACCGGGGCATATCAATCGCCCCCTGATCCGTCGAAAGCCGGGAGCCCTCCAGCATCACCTGTATCAGGTTGTGCCCGTCCGGATCTTTCAGACTGTGCGCCCCGGTGATCGTCGCAAAATCTATCTGTCGTCCGGACCCGGTTGTGAGATGACACCCGGCACACGCTCCCGCGAACAGTGTTGCTCCCTTTGCCAGCGCGACTGAAGCCCGTTCCCCGGAAGCATCCCGGGACGGCCCGGAGGACTGCGGCCTCAGACTCCGCAGATACGTGATCATCGCCATGCGATCAGAGGGAGTCATGAAGCGCAGACTGTAGCTGATGACCTCCGCCATTGGTCCGGCTGCCGTGCCATGCCCGTCGGCATGGCCGGTTGTCAAATAAGCCGTCAGCGCATCATCCGGCCAGGATCCCAGACCATCGTGCGGATCGGAAGAGAGATTATACGCCATCCACCCCGCCGTGACGGCTCCGGCATAGGCGTGGCTCTGTGATACTCCCATTGTGAGGTTGCGGGGAGAATGGCACTCCGCGCAGTGACCGGGTCCTTCCACCAGCCAGCGCCCGCGATTCCATGCCGCACTTCGCGCCGGGTCATCCGGATAGGACGAGGCCGGACCGTTGAAGAGATTCCAGCCGATCATGACAGCCCGAATGCTGAACGGAAAACGCACTTTATTCTCAGGTGGTCTGCGGGCTACCGGCTTTACGGTCGCAAGATATGCCCGGATTGCCCGCACCTCGTCAGGAGTCATCCGCGCGTAGTCCTGATACGGCATAGCGGGATAAAGATGCTTCCAGCCGGGCGAAACACCCTCCCGCACCGCGCGGACAAACTGCTCATCTGACCAGGCGCCAATGCCATTCTGTGCATCCGGCGTGATGTTGGACGCATAAAGCGTGCCCATGCCGGGCAGCGCGAAAGCGCGGCCGCCAGCAAACGGCGCGCCGCCCGGCGCTGTATGGCACGCCTCACAGTCCGCCAGGCGGGCCAGATACTGGCCACGAGCCACAAGGCCCGGATCAGTCGGGTCTGATGCTGCTGCACGTGCCGGCTGGCCAGCGGCAAGCGCCATACAGGCCATAGCGGCAAAAAGAGGAAAGGGGCGCATTCTCACGCACTCTCCAGCCCTGGCAGAAGCGGAAGTGTGCGCAGACGACGGCCAGATGCCGCCGCGATCGCGTTGGCCAGAGCCGGGGCGGCGGCGGCAGTGCCGGTCTCACCGATGCCGCCGGGCGTCTCCGTGCTCGCCACGATATGAATATCGACCGGCGGCGCTTCGTTCATCCGCATGATGCGCCACAGATTGAAGTTGTCTTCCTGCACCCGCCCGTTACTGAGTGTGATCTCGTTGAAAAGCGCCGTCCCGAGGCCAAAGATCATGCCGCCCTCGATCTGTGCCCGGATCTGATCCGGATTGACTGGCTGGCCGCAATCCACCGCGACCGTCACATGGACGATGCGGACCTGGGCTGGTTCTGTCATATCCACTTCGATGACGGTGCCGAGATAGGAACCGAACAGAAACTGCACCGCGACGCCGCGTCCATGCCTTTGGGGCAGAGATGTGCCCCAGCCGGATTTTTCAGCTGCCAGATCAAGCACCACGCGGGCGCGGGGCTGCTCGCGGATCAGTTCACGACGATACGCCACCGGGTCGGCGCCCGCCCGCAAAGCGAGTTCGTCGATGAAACTCTCGACAACGAAAAGCCCTCGTGTTCCTCCGACTCCGCGCCACCAGGCCGTGACGACGCCGGGTGCTTCCCGCCGCACATAATCCAGCCGCGATGCCGGCCAGGTGTAGGGTGTGATGCTGATCGCAGCGGCAAGATCCTCATCGAAGCCATCGGGGGAAAGTCCCGCCGGCTCCCAGCGCGCGACAACAGCCGGACCAATGACGCGGAATTCCATGCTTTCGATCCGTCCCCGTGCATCGAGACCGGCGCGGACGTGATCGACATAGGCGGGGCGAAAACGATCGAGCGTCAGATCCTCTTCCCGGCTCCAGACGATTTTCAGCGGGTAAGGCACCTGTTTCGCGAACTGTGCTGCCTGCGTGACATATTCATATTCCAGCCGCCGGCCGAAGCCACCGCCGATATACTGACAGTGCAGCTGAACCCGGTTCTTCGGCAGTCCTGCGATGTCCGCCACACTGTCCCTGGCCCACATCGGTACCTGTGTGCCCACCCATACATCTGCCCCATCCGGGCGGATATGGATGGCGCAGTTGACGGGTTCCATCGGCGAATGTGCCAGCAGTGGCTGCTGATAGGTGGCTTCATATCGTGTGGCGGCACGGGCCATGGCGGCAGCGGCATCGCCGGTGCTTTTCGCCACAACTGGTTTCGGTTCCGACAGACCGTCGTGAAGCTCACGATATATCCGCTGTGTATCAACGGATGCATTAGTCCCTTCATTCCAGGTGACGGCGAGCGCGTCCAGCCCCTTTTTCGCGGCCCAGTAATGATCGGCGACAACACAGACGGCATTGTCGATGACCAGAACCGCATGGACGCCAGGCGTACGAAGCGCGGCATCCCGATCCATTCCGCCAACTGTTCCGCCCATCACCGGACAGGCAGCCACCGTGGCGTGCTTCATGTCCGGCTTCCGGATGTCGATCCCGAACAATGTTTTGCCCTCGACCTTGGCGCGGCTGTCCAGTCGATGCCGGGACCGTCCGATCAGCGTCCAGTCTTTTGCCGTCTTCAGGGGAATGTCTTTCGGAGGAGACAGCTTTGCCGCATCGGCGGCAAGATCGGCATAGGCGATGCTGCGTCCGGACGGTGTATGAAACACCTGACCCTGACGAGTTATGCAGTCCGAAACCGGACAACTCCATTGGCCGGCAGCCGCCTGCACCAGCATCAGACGCGCGGCGGCTCCGGCCTGACGCAGGGTCGTCCATTCGAAAATAGTGGAGGTCGAGCCACCCGTCGCCTGGGTGCCCATATCGGCGGCCACATAGGCGTCATCGGGCGGCGCGGCTTCCAGATTCACCTGATCCGGCTCGACTTCAAGCTCCTCGGCGATCAGGGTGGCAGCGCCGGTATAGATGCCCTGGCCCATCTCCACATTCGGGAGAATGAGCGTGATTCCGCTGTCACCCGCCACCATGGACGGAGCGATGCGAATATAGGCGTTGGGCGCGAAGGCACCTTTCGTTTCCCCGACGAGTGGTCCCTGATAAAACTCCGAAGGTCGCCCGAAAGCACGATGTCGGGGCAGCAGTCCTGCGACTGTCAGCCCGGTCGCGCCGGTCAGAAAGTGCCGCCTGGAGGTGGGGGCGGTGACAGGTGGCCTCACGTGATGAGCCCTGCCGCGTTGTGGATGGCCTGGCGGATACGCAGATAAGTGCCGCAACGGCAGATATTGCCGGACATGGCGGCATCGATGTCCGCATCCGTCGGATGCGGATTGTCCCGCAGCAGGGCAATGGCGCTCATGATCTGACCGGGCTGGCAGTAACCGCACTGCACCACGTCGATCTCCATCCAGGCCTTCTGTACAGCCTGCCCGAGCGGATCGTTTCCTATACCTTCGATTGTGGTGACTGGTCTGCCGTTCAGCAGCCCGACCGGTAAAGAACAGGCGCGAACTGCTTTTCCATTTACATGCACCGTGCAGGCGCCGCACTCGGCAATCCCGCAGCCGAACTTCGTGCCAGTCAGCCCCAGCATATCGCGCAGCACCCAGAGCAGGGGTGTGTCGGGTGTCACATCCGTCTGATAATCCGTGTCATTGATGCGGACGGTCAGCATGGGGGTGCTCTCTGTTTTCAGGGGGGCGCCCTGAAATCCGGCAACGACCGCCCCGTATGGTACGTTACCGTGTGACGTGCTCTGCCAGGACAGGGACGCGCCTGAAGGTTCTCCGTTCCGATGAAACATCATAACCGGATAACTACCGCGCCCTGCAACAGGTTTTGATGGAAAAACAGAAAATTTATTACTGTATCTTGTAAGATATAAACAGAAGGGATTATCGCGAACCATTCAGTCCGGCCGCGGCATGGATGTCACCGACATGAATTCCGTTCCAGTTCCGCAGTTCCTTCCGGGTCAGAGACTGCAAAACCGGGCTCGCAGCGCAGTCGGCGCCGCCGAAACGTTGCAGCAGACTGGCCATCGCCGCTTCGGCCCCACGTAACGCGCCATCCCGGCATTTGATGGCGATGCCCAGACCTGCCTGGGGCAGGCTGGCGATCAGCACTCCTTCCGCTCCGATTTTGGTGAACGCTTTTGTCCCGAGTTCCTGCATAACCAGCGTATCGAAACCGCCTGTCCCGCTGACCATGAACGGTGCGGCAGCGACAGCCTGACGCAGGCGACCGGCCGCTGCCGCCCGGTCAGCAGAAAGCGTCCGGCCGGTGCCGAAACGGGCGAAAGCCAGTGCCAGAGCACGTAGTGGAATCGCATAGGTCGGAATGGAACACCCGTCGGTGCCGCGATTGGCGTCGGTATGCGGAACCCCGGTCATCTCCGCGAGCGTCTGCGTCACGCGTCGCATGACGGGATGGTCCGGAGCAATGTAGCCGGTCGGATCGATGTTTTCGGCGCAGGCGGTGCAGATGAAGCCGGCATGTTTGCCGGAGCAGTTGTTGTGCAGCGCGCAAGGCTCGATGCCGGAAGCCGCCAGCGCCCGGCTCGCAGCGACGTTTGTCGGCCAGTGAACCCCGCATTCCAGCGAACCTTCGTCACGTCCGGTGCGTCCGAGCATCTGTCTGGCGATCGCGACATGCTCCGGTTCGCCGCCATGAGAGGCGCAGGCCAGAGCCAGTTCCGGCTCTGTCAGGCCATAATGGTCGGCGGCTCCGGTCTCAATAAGCGGCAGCGCCTGCAACGCCTTGGTCGTCGAACGCGGATAGACCGGCGTCTCAATATCGCCGAGTGCCAGAACAACCCCGCCCGTATCGTCAACGACGGCAACGGACCCGCAATGCAGCGATTCCACCCGTTCGCCACGCAGGACTTCAGCCAGAGGCACATCCGCTCCGGTTGCCGCGGTTTCAGTCATCCTGTTTGTCTCCTGCGAGCAGATAATGGCGTTTACCCGGCTGCTGCGACGCATCCGGGTCGGTTTCTATGGCTGTGCGGACCAGACTGCGTCGCACGCGGAAAATCACCGGCTCCCCTGTGCCCGTCTCGTCCTGCCCGTCCTCGTCGAAATGCGCCAGCCAGGCTGTAACAGCCCCGGCCTCGCGCAGGACAGGCGGGGTCTCGCGATTCGGCGTAAGACCCTGTTCCTGCACCATACGGGCGTCGTCATTGTCGTCGGTGCAGTAATACAGCCAGTGATCAATGGCATTACTGCCGGCTGTGGCGATGAACTGTCTGAGCCGCACCGGAGAGAGGATGAAATGAACAGGTTCCGGTATCCGTTCCGGTGCGGGTTGGGCTGGCTTGTCAGGGGCCGGCCCGGCCTGCGTGACCGGTAAGGAAAACAGGTCCGGCTGCTCAGGCAGTGGCGGTGGGGTGTTGCGGACACGGGCAGGGGGAGATGGTTTGTCGGGGCCTGATTCTGTTTCAGCGAGATCGAACCGGCCCTGGGCGGAACTGGAACGCCGGGCCATCAGCGGGGCGTCCGCCGGCTTTCCTGATGACTGTGACCATGATCCTTGTCTGCTCCGGCCTGCGATCCGGCACATGCGGCGCAAAGTCCTTCGATCTCGATGGTGGACTGACGAAGCCGGAAGCCGGCATTGCGTGAGGCTTCGAGAATGGCCGACAGGATGGCCGGTTCTTCCAGTTCCGTGACATGCGAGCACTGGCTGCAGATCAGAAACTGCGTCGCGTGTATTCCCTCGCCTTCATGGCTGTGATCGTGGTCGAGTGTATGCGTGCAGGGCACGAAGGACGACAGACGCTCGATTTTGTGGATCAGTCCGGTTTCCAGCAGAAAATCGAGCGTCCGGTAGACGGTCGGCGGCGCTGCGCCCGGATGACTGGTCTGCAGCCGCTCAAGCAGCTCATACGCCCCAAGTGGCTGGTCTGAGGCCAGCATCAGGCCGAGAATCTGACGGCGAAGCGCGGTCAGCCGCACGCCTTTCGCGGCGCACAGACGATCGGCGCGGTTGAGCAGTGTCTCCGTGCGGTCGGAAAAGCGATCCGGGGCGAGGGCGGGCGTCTTTGTCATGCTGCTCATATGGTAAGACATGTTGGAACCGCTGCCCATCCCCGCACAATGCAGCCTTGTTTTGAGTTGATATAATATAACATTCTCTCTACAGGCTCATGCCCATGCGGCTGTCCCGGTTCCTGTTCTCGTTTTTGTTTGTCTGCGCCCTCCCGCTGGCAGCGTCTCCCGCTATGGCGGGACAGATCGTGCCTGTTGTTGCGGCGGAAAACGTCTGGGGCGACATTGCCGCGCAGATTGGCGGCAGCGATGTGTCGGTCAGCAGCATTCTCAGCGCACCGCAGATCGACCCGCATCTGTTTGAGCCGACCCCCGCGACGGCGCGGGCGGTTGCCGGGGCTTCTGTCATCATCGCTAACGGCGCGGGATTCGATCCCTGGATGGATCGTCTGGCCGCATCGCGGGGGACAGGCCAGGGTATGACCTTTCTCCGCGTGGCTGATGTCGTCGGCTGGCATGATGGGGAGAATCAGCATCTCTGGTTCGATCCGGATAACGTGGCGAAACTTGGGGTGGCCTTTGGGACCGCGCTGCATCGCGCCGGGGCGGATGATGGTGCTGTAGCGCGGCTTGCCGGGCTGGATCGCGACGTGGCGGCGCTGAAGGACCGGATTGCGGATATGCGTCGTCGGTTTGGCGGGATGCGGGTTTCGGCGACGGAGCCGCTGCTGGGGCATCTGACCGCTGAACTTGGGCTGGTAACGGAGAATGACGCATTCCAGCTTGCGGTGATGAACGATGTCGAGCCAGGGCCGGCCGAAGTGGCCAGGTTCGAGACGGATCTGCGCGGCGGACAGATGCGGCTTCTTATATATAATGAGCAGACGGTTACGCCGGCGGCGTCGCGGCTGCTGGGAATCGCGCGCCAGGCTGGCGTGCCCTGTCTCGCAATGACGGAGACGTTGCCGCCAGGACTGCATTGGCAGGGCTGGATGGCACGGATTCTGGATTCTATCGAGCATGCGCTGGGACAGCCGGAACGGGTTGCCGGGGCGAAGTGATGGAGCGGGAGAGCGCTGTTTCCTGTCATGATGTGACGCTGCGTCTGGGTAACCGGACGGTCCTGTCGGATCTCAGTCTCTCGGTTGGAGCGGGGAGCTTTGTCGGGCTGTTCGGGCCGAATGGGGCTGGGAAGACGACATTTCTGCGGGCTTTGCTGGGGCTGGTGAGGCCGGTCAGCGGCGATATTACTCTGTTTGGACAGCCGGTGGCGCGCGGAAATCCTGCTATCGGCTATATGCCGCAGAGCCGGACGCCTAATGGCGCGATGCTGACAGGCCGGGATCTGCTTGCTTCCGGTCTGTCCGGCGCGAAATGGGGGCTGCCATGGGTGTCGCGGGGCGGGATGGCGGAGATTGATGCGGCGCTGGAGGCTGTGGACGCGGTGGCGCTGGGCAGGCGGCGGCTCGGGGCGCTGTCCGGCGGCGAGCGGCAGAGGCTGCTGATCGCGCAGGCTCTGCTTGGCTCGCCGCGTCTGCTGCTTCTGGATGAGCCGCTGGCCAGTCTCGACCCGGCGCGGATGCGGGAGGTGGCGCTGCTGCTGCGGAACGTGGCGCGGCGGCGGGGAATGACGGTGATCTGCTCGGCGCATGACATCAATCCTCTGATCGGCGTGATGGACACGGTGCTGTGTCTGGCACGGGGACGCGCCCGCATCGGGCCGGTGGATGAGATTGTGACGGAGCCGGTGCTGTCGGAGCTGTACGGGGTGCCGGTGGAGGTGTGTCATGCGCCTTCGGGCCGGGTTCTGGTGAGTGCGGACGGGCTCTGATGCTGGCTTACGATTTCATGCGGATGGCCTTCGCGGCTTCGGCCTGCGTGGCGCTGCTGGCGGGGCCGGTGGGCTGGTTTCTGGTGCTGCGGGGGCAGAGTTTCGCGGGACACGCGCTGTCTCATATTGCGTTTGCCGGGGCGGCCGGGGCGGCGCTGCTCGGGATTTCGCCGCTGGCGGGGCTGCTGGGAGCGGCGGTTCTGGCGGGCGGGGCGATGGGGCTGACCGGACGCGACACGGGCGGCCGGGATGTGGCGATCGGGCTTGTGCTGTCGCTGGCCATGGGCTTCGGGGTGCTGTTTCTGCATCTGATGACAGGCTCGGCCGCCACAGCGACGGCGCTGCTGTTTGGCAATGTGCTGGGAGTGAGCGGAGGGATGCTGGCTTCGCTGGCCGGGGCGGCGGTGGCCGGGCTGGTGGCGCTCGGGGTGCTGTCGCGGCCGTTGCTGTTTGCGAGTCTGCAGCCGGAGCTGGCGGAGGCGCGGGGCGTGAGTCTGCGGCTGGTCTCGACGCTGTTTCTGATGCTGGTGGGAGCGGCGACGGCGGAGTGCGCCCAGATTACCGGTGTGTTGCTGGTCTTCACGCTGATGGTCGGGCCGGGCGCGGCGGCACAGCGGCTGGGGCTGGCACCGCTGGCGGGGATTGGCTGCGCCACGGTCCTGGCGCTGGGCGAGGCCTGGGGCGGGCTGGCGTTGTCCTGGTGGACGGACTGGCCGGTCTCGTTCTGGATCGCGGTGCTGAGTGCGGCGGCGTTTCTGCTGGCGGGGCTGCGCCGGTTGTGAGAGTGCGGTTCTGATCTGTGCTTCGGGGCGTGGCGGTCTGTTGCCTGTCCTGCGAAAACCGGGTGAGAATGATCTGTGGTTTCTGGCGACTGGCTGAGAAGGATGGGACGGTGAGACGTAAATTGCTGTGGCGTGGGTGTGGTGCGGCGTTTCTGGCCTGCCTGCTGAACCTTCCGGCGCTGGCGCAGCCTGGCGGGGGAGATGGCGGCGGCGGTGATGGCGGCGACGGGGATGAGAAGACCGGACCCGACATGCATGCGATGGCGTCGAAGTTCAACTCGACCCGTGTCCGGAAGGATTACAGCTATATCAGCCGGCCTGCCGGCGACCGGGTTCAGGAGCAGCCGGACATGGACCGTCTGCTCTTCTGGACGAAGGACGGGAAGCCCGACGGGTATGCGCAGCGTCGCGGGGACAGTGTGATCTATTACGATTCGTCGGGGCATCCGGAGCGTGTGCAGCATCTGGCGCCGGGTGAGGGGGACTGATTTCCGGTTTTTCTCCTGGCTGGTTTTCCAGAAGGGTCGGGGGGTCTGCGAGGCCATGCGGATCTGGCGTGTGTGACATTCCGGTGACGGTTTTTTCGGTCTGGTTTCCGGCGGTTCTGACGGGAGAAAGGGCGGGGTTTTGGGCTGGCGGCATGGCGGGGCGGCTTTTCGGTGTCGGGGTGTCGGAGCGGTTCAAGCGGATGAATAAAGATGTCCCTGCCGTCTGGCGGGGATTTTTATTTTCCGGATGTATGGTCAGACTGTTTGCGCTGATACGGGGACGTGTCGGTCCGGGGACGGAAAGTCCGTAACGTTATGGACTTTTTCGTTTCGGTTTCGTTGTGGAAAGTGCCGTGAGCGGGAAAGGGATACCGGACAAGGTGCTGAGGAGGTGTTCTGAGACTTTGGTGGCGATTGTAAGGCGGACGGTGATGGCGCCAGAGCTGCCGGTCTGGTCGTTGGCGCAGGGGCGGTCGCTGATGAGTCTCATGTGGCCACGGGAGCATCGTTTCCGATGAGGGGACCTGGTGGAGAGGCGTTTATGTATTTTGCAGACAGAAGCAGGGCACTGTCTTTTACCCATTTATTTTAACAGGTCGGGATCAAAGGGGCTGCGCCCCTTTGTGGGGTTCGGGGCAAAGCCCTGAAGAGCCGCCACGTCTGCGTTTGCAAAGCAGAAAGAAGCCAGAGGAAAAGCGATGTTGCTGCATATTCCGGATGTTCTGACGGCGGAGGAACTGGCGCGGTGCCGGGCGGTTCTGGAGGCGGCGCGCTGGGGGGACGGGAAGGTGACGGCCGGGCAGCAGTCGGCGCGGGCGAAGAACAATCTGCAGCTGCCGCTGAATCATCCGGAGCATCGGGAGCTGGCGGAGCTGGTGCTGCGGGCGCTGGGGCGGAATAAGCTGTTCAACAGCGCGGTGGTGCCGCTGCGGGTCGTGCCGCCGCTGTTCAATCGTTACGATGTGGGCATGGAGTTTCGGGCGCACGTGGATAATGCGGTGCGTCCCATCCCTGAGTCCGGTGGGATGCGGATCCGGACGGATGTGTCCTCGACGCTGTTTCTGACGGAGCCGGAGGAGTATGACGGCGGGGAGCTGGTGATTTACGATGAGTCCGGCACGCGGGAGGTGAAACTGCCTGCGGGGGACATGATCGTTTATGACACGACGGTTCTGCATTCCGTGCTGCCGGTGACGCGGGGAAGCCGGTGGGCCTCATTTTTCTGGACGCAGTCGATGGTGCGGGAGGACAGCCGGCGGCGGCTGCTGTTCGATCTGGATCAGCGGATCATGGATCTGCGCACGCGGTTGCCGGATGATGATCCGGCGGTGCTGGGGCTGGTGAATGTGTATCATAATCTGATGCGGGAGTGGTGTGATCTGTGAGGGGCTGGTCTGGCTGTTCCCCGGTTGACCCCTGTGGTTCTGCTTGCTCTGATGCCGGGAAATGGATGACGGGCAGCCCGTCTGTTCTGCTGCCCGGACGTCATTGGAAGGAATGATGAATGTCTGAATATCGCATTGAGGAAATCAGGGATGAGTCCGGCAGGACAGTTCGCTGGGAAATCTATCATGAGGACGAACTGATCCGTTCATTCACGGACAAAGCCGGGGCCGAAGCGGAACTGGAGAAGCTGCAGAAGAAAGAAACGTTTTCACAGGAGTGAAGGCCGGGGGCGGCGCAGGGAGGTCGTGCCGGATGAGGCCAGGGTGGCAGGCTGAGCTGGTGCCGCAGGCGGGGACGTGAGGCGGTGAATCGGAATGCCTGTTGAAGTCCTGTGCCGGAGCAGGGCTTTAACGCCTTTCTTTCTGTGTATGATGGTGGTGCCGGCTTTTACCTGGACCGGGGGAGAGGCGGGGTGATCGGGCTTTCAGGTTTAAAAGGATGCCGGGTCATCGGGAGGCCAGTTGCTGGCCGGAATCCGGGTTGTGTTTCCGTCCGATTGTGAGTGGTGTGATACCGCATCTCTGAGGGATGGTTATGAGAAATCCTGAGGTGTGCAGAGTGTTTTCATGGACCGGGAGCGGCGCTTATCCGGCTCCGGGGTGGTTCCCCGTGCTGTTGAAACCGTAAGAGGCTGTTTCAAAAGCCTCACCGGGGTAAAACCTTTCATAATATACGAATAATATTATGCTTTTTGTCCTACTTATCCGCTCGTTTGAGTCAGCCTCAAAAAAGCGCACCACGACAAGCCTTTGAAAAAAAATAATAAAAGTTTTTGGGTGCCGTCTTTTTTCAAAAAGGCGGCGTTCCCTGAAGCTTTCCGGAAAAATCTTCAATAGAAACTTCTTTGTGATTCAAGGAAAGTTTCGCAAGCAGGCTTTTGAAACAGTCTCTTATCGGCGCGGTTGCGCCGGAGAGTCTGTGAAGGCGGCTGGCGGGCGCGGTCTGGTTTGTTGCCGTAGCTGTTTCTTCAGGAAGGGAAACAGAGAGTCTGCGGCTTTTTGCGGAGCCCCGTGGTGTTTCACGTCCAGTACCAGGAGCGAATGTTCCAGCAGTTTGAGCGGACGTTGATGTTGTTTGCGTAGCCGGTGAGGGCGGATTTTATGCCTTCGATGGCGCTGCGCTGGTAGAGGGGGAGGATGGGGAGGTCCTGGCGGATGAGGGCCTGGATTTTCCGGTAGATGTCGCGGCGTTTCATTCTGTCCTGTTCGTGCATGCCTGCGGCCATGAGCTGGTCGGCTTCGGGGGAGGCGTACTGGAAGACGTTGCCGCCGGTGCCCCCTCTGGCGACGGACTGGTGGCTGTCGAAATGCAGGGAGCATTCCGGATCGGCGCCGACCATAAAATCGATTTCCACGAGGGCGGAGTCGAACTGCGAGTGTGTCCAGGAGGTGCCCCAGGTGATGGCGGGGGGCGCGTCGTGGAGGGACATGGCGGCGCCGATTTCCTGCCATTGCGCCTGCATGACCTGCTGGATCTGCTGGCGGAGCGGGTCTCCGGAGGTGGAGGAGTTGCTGAACTCGAGACGGACGCCGTTCCGGCTGCGTACGCCGTCCGGGCCGGGGTGCCAGCCGGCGGTGTCGAGCAGGGCGCGGGCCTGGGCGGGGTCGTGGCGGTGGGCGGGGAGATCCGGGCTGAACCAGAAGGACTCGCGGCGGACGTATGATTCCGTCACATGCGGGATTCCTTCGAGAAGGATTGCGATGATTTCTTCCTTGTTCAGGGCGAGATAGAGGGCCTGGCGGACGGCGGGGTCCTCGAAACAGGGGCGTCCGAGGTTGAGGGCGATGACGCCTGTGGCGGCGGCGGGGGCGAGTTCGATCCGGTGGCCCGGCGGCAGGGCGAGGGCTTCCCTGTACCGGTCGGGGGCGATGCCCTGCATGCCGAGATAGTCGATGGCGCCGACTTCGAACTGTGTGAAAAGGGCTGTCTGGTCGGGGATATATTTGAAGATCAGGGTTTCGATATGCGGTTCGTCCGGGCGGTAATAACGCGGGTTGGCGGAGAGGGTGATCTGATCGCCGGGGATGCGGCTTTCCCAGCGGAAGGGGCCGGTTCCGACCGGGGATTGTGAGAAGGAGGAGGTGTTCCAGTTGTGCTCATGGGCGAGCAGATGGGACGGAACGATGAACATATTGGCGAGCGCGGAGATGTAGGATGCGGAATTTTCCTTCATACGCCATGTGATTTCCGTCGGGCTGGTGACGGTTATCTCTTCTGTCAGCTCGTGGCCGGAGCGGGAATAGGCCGGGAAATCCGGGTCGTGGAGCAGGGCGAGGGTGAACCGGACGTCCTCGGCGGTGAAGGGGGCGCCGTCATGCCAGAACACGTCGGGGCGGAGTGTGATCCGCCAGAAGGTGCCGTCGGCGGAGATGCCGCCGTTTTCCGTTGTGGGGATGGTGGCGGCGAGTTCGGGGACGAAGGCGCCGGTATTGTCGATGGACCAGAGCGGGCTGAACAGGTTCATGTGAACGCCGTCATCGACTTCGATATGGGGAAAGAGCGGGTTGAAGACGGTGGGTTCCTGTGACAGTCCGACAACGACACGGCCGCGTCGTTCGCGCGGGGGAGCGGCGCGCAGCGGGTTGGGTGTCAGCCCCGCCGCCGCGCCGGCGGGGAGCAGGAGGGAGGCGGCGAGACGGCTGGTAAAGCTTCTGCGACTGAGCGGATGGTTTCGGAAAGTCTGCATGGGCGTTTCCTGGTGTTCTGGCCGGGAGATCCGGGGGATGGTCCGGATCAGCAGGGTGTCGGAGTGGACCGGGGACGGTGGGACGGGTTCTGTCTGAGGCTGATGGAGGGCTGGAGGGTGTTATGCACGCTACACCGGGACATTCGCCGTCTGCGGTCGTTCATCTGCTGGCGAGGCGGGAGCATAAATTGGAAATTTCCGGATCTGTTTTACTCTTCTGGCAGGCTGGACTGATGAGGATGTGTTGTCTGACTGATATGGCCGGCGCTCATATAATGAAAGGGCATCATACTCTCCGATGGAATGGATGCCTGTTCGTGAAACATCCTGATAAATTTCAAAGAAGTTTTTGGTGAAGCTTTTTTCAAAAAGCTTTAGAAGACGACGCCTTTTTGAAAAAAGGCGGCACCCAAAAACTTTTGTTTTTATCAAATCCTTGTTGTGACATGATTCCAGCATTGCGTTGCTCCGGAGAGTGCGGGCGAAGTCCTGAAACAGAAACACATTGTTGAAATAAATTTTCCAGGCAGAGCGCGCATCGCAACAAACAAAAGTCTTTTTGCTTCTTTTTCTTCAGAAAAAGAAGAGCCCCCGGCCACACACTCCTCCATCTCATCACGCTCTTTCAGAATCCGACATCGATCTGGAGTGGTGATCCGTCTGTGAAGCGGTTCCAGCGGAAGGGGGTGGGGTCGACGGCGGGTGTGGCGCCTGTTGCGAGGTCGGCGGCGAGCTGTCCGGCGCCGGGTCCGATGCCGAAGCCGTGGCCGGAGAAGCCGGTGGCGACGGTGAGGCCGGGGAGGTCGGGGACGGGGCTGATGGTGGGGATGGCGTCCGGAAGAACGTCGATCATACCGCCCCATTTCTGCACGACTGTCATCCCGGCGGCTTTGGGGAAGAGGGCGCGGAAGGCGTCTTCGGCCTGTTTCAGGAGAGAGTCGACCGGGGCGGGGTCGAGGGTGCGGACGCGCTCGAAGACGGTGGGGCGGTCCATGGCCCAGTGACGGGGCTGGCGGAGGGCTTCGATGAAACGGTGATCGAGACGCGGTTTGAGGGAGCGTCGTTCGGCTTTGAGGGCAGGGAGGAATTTCGGCAGGAAGCGGAACGTGTCCGGGACGACGGGGGCGACGACGGTGCCGGACCGGGCGAAATTGTAGCCGCCGTCATCCCGTTTTCTGAATGCGACGGAGCCTGTGTAGGCGCTGGTCTCGGGGAGGCCTTCGATCGGAGAGGTGCGGGCGACGGAAGCGAGAACCCTGAGCTGCGGCAGGGTGAGATCGTGATTGCCGAGCAGCAGACGCGACCAGGCGCCGCCGGCGACGATGACGCCGTTGCAGGCGATCCGGCCTTTTTCGGTGAAGACACCGGTGACGCGGCCGCCGGTGATATCGAGGCCGCGCACGGCGGTGGACTGGAGGATGTGCGCGCCGCGGGCGCGGGCGGCGGCGGCGATGGCCGGGGCGGCTTTCTGCGGCTCGGCGCGGGCGTCGGTGGGGTTGTAGAGGGCGGAGCGGAATTCGCGCGTGGCGCCGGGGAGGAGTTTTGCGATTTCCGCCGTGCCGATCACGCGCGATCCGGTCTGCCAGATGCGGGCGTTTTCGGCCCAGCGCTCGTGGCGCGCCTGATCGGCGTCGGTGAGGGCGACGGAGAGCACGCCGGTGACTTTGAAGCCGGTATCGGCGTGTTCGAGCGGGGCGAGGCCGTGCCAGAGGCGCATGCTTTCGAGCATGAGGGGAAGTTCGCGGGCGTCGCGGCCGTTTTTCCGGACCCAGCCCCAGTTGCGGCTGGACTGTTCGGCGCCGATCCGGCCTTTCTCGCACAGGGTGACGGCGATGCCTTTGCGGCTGAGGGCGAGTGCGGCGCTGACGCCGACGATGCCGCCGCCGATGACGACGATGTCGGTGGAGGCGGGGAGGGTGGTGTCGCTGTCGATGGTGACGACTTCAGGTCCCATGGGATGTGTTCCGTTCGCGATAACAGGGTTCCGGGGCGGGGGATTTCCCCGCGAGGGGGCCGTCTATGACGAGATCGTCGCGCAGGCAGGCGGTCATGTGACCGTCGGGCAGGGTGCGGACGGGCGGTTTTTCCACGGCGCAGGCGGCGATGGCGTGGGGGCAGCGGGGCCGGAAGGCGCAGCCGGTGGTGACGTCGGCGGATTCGTCTTCCGGGGACGGTTCCGTGGCGGGGGCGCCGGTGTGCGGGGCGTGGTTGCCCATGGGGGTGCTGCCGATGGGGGTGCTGCCGATGGGGGTGCTGTCTCCGGAGATGCTGCTGCCGGGATGGCTGGTGTAACGGCTGCCGAAGGGGCTGATGGACGGGCTGATGGCGATGCTGTCGGGGGCCGGGGCGGCGTTCAGGAGCATGGCGGTGTAGGGGTGGCGGGGACGGGTGAAGAGGGCGAGGGTTTCGCCGAGTTCGACGATGCGGCCGCGATACATCACGGCGATGCGGTCGGAGATGACGCCGACGACGGGGAGGTCGTGGGCGATGAACACGATGGCGATGCCGAGCCGTTCGCGCAGATCCATGAACAGGTTGACGACCTGGGCCTGCACGGAGACGTCGAGGGCCGAGACGGCTTCGTCGGCGACGACGAGGGCGGGGTTCAGCATCAGGGCGCGGGCGATGTTGAGTCTCTGGCGCTGGCCGCCGGAGAATTCGTGCGGGTAGCGGCCGAGCAGGGTTTCGGGGAGGCCGACGAGATCGAGCGCGGTGACCAGTTTTTTGCGGTCTTCCTCTGGTGTGGTGGTCAGGTTGTGGATGGTGAGCGGGGTGCGGAGAAGCTGTTCCACGGTCATGCGCGGGTTCAGCGAGGCGTAGGGGTCCTGGAAGATCATCTGCACGCGGCGGCGGAAGGCGCGCAGGGCGGGTTTGTCCATGGTGGCGGGGTCAGCGCCTTCGAAACGGATGTCTCCGGATGTGCGTTTCAGGATGTTGACGATGGCGCGTCCGGCGGTGCTTTTTCCGGAGCCGGATTCTCCGACGATGCCGAGCACCTCGCCGGCGCGGACGCTGAAGGAGACGTCGTCCAGGGCGGTGAAGGTTTCCTTTTTTCCGAAAAGTCCTTTTCTGCGCGTGTAGGTTTTTGTCAGGTTGCGGACGTCGAGAAGCGGGGGTTTGGTGAGCGGGGATTCAGTCACGGGCGATCTCCCGCCAGCGGGCGCAGCGGACTTCGTGGTCCGGTGTGGCGTGTTCCGGGGAGGGGCGGAAGGTGTCGCAGGGGCCGTGGACGAAATGGGTGCAGCGCGGGTGGAAGGTGCAGCCCTGTGGCCGGTGGCGGGGGTCGGGGACGTGTCCGGGGATGGTTGGCAGGTGCCGGCGGCGGGCGAGGACGGCCTCGTATGTGGGGACGGTGCGGAACAGGACGCGGCTGTAGGGCATCAGGGGGGTGTCGAGGGCGTCGCGGACGGGGGCGCTTTCGACGATCTGGCCGGAATACATGACGACCACGCGGTCGGCGATCTGTGCGACCACGCCGATATTATGGGTGATGAAGATGATGGCCATTCCGGTTTCGGCCTGAAGCTGTCTGAGCAGGGTGAGAATGCGGGCCTGCACGGTGACGTCGAGCGCGGTGGTGGGTTCGTCGGCGATGAGGAGGCGCGGGCGGCAGGCGAGGGCGATGGCGATCATGACGCGCTGGCGCATGCCGCCGGAGAGCTGGAAGGGGTAGCGGGAGATCAGGTCTTCGGGGTTGCGGAGTCCGACGCGGGTCAGCAGGCTGATGACGGGGGCGCGGGTCTGCCGGCGGGAGAGGCCGTCATGCGTCATGAGGACTTCGCTGATCTGTTCACCGATTGTCAGGACGGGGTTCAGGCTGGTCATCGGGTCCTGGAAGACCATGCTGATGTCGCGGCCGCGGATGGCGCGCAGGGCGGGTTCGGGCAGGGAGAGCAGGTCGACGGTGTTTTCGTCGCTGGTCCGGAACAGGGCCTGGCCGGTGATGACGGGGCCGGCGCCCGATCCTGATCCGGAGGAGAGCAGGCCCATGAGGGCCATGGCGGTGACGCTTTTGCCGGAGCTGCTTTCGCCGACGAGGGCGACGGTTTCGCCCGGGCGGACGTCGAAGGAGGCGCCTTCCACGGCGGGGATGTCCGGTCCGGAAGACTGCGTGAAGGTGACGGCGAGTTTGCGGACCGAGAGGAGGGGGGCGGAGGCAGGGCCGGGGGTGGCTCCGGGGGTGGCCCCGGGGAAGGCGGTGTGTCCGGTGGGGGAGTTTGTCATCGGCGGCTGCCTGACGCGTTGCTCTGGCGGGGGTCGAGGGCGGTGCGGAGGCCGTCGCCGATGAAGTTCAGTCCGATGACGGCGATGGCGATGACGATGCCGGGGAGGATGGCGAGCCAGGGGTCGGGTCTGAGATATTCCTGTGCGTCGTTCAGCATGTTTCCGAGGCTGGGCTGCGGGGGCTGGATGCCGTTTCCGAGATAGCTGACATAGGCTTCCATCAGGATGGCGCGGGCGACGTTCAGGGTTGAGACGACGACGATGGCGCCGGCGATGTTCGGCAGGAATTCGCGCAGGAGCATGTGGGTCGCGGAGGCGCCCATGGCTTCGACGGCGACGATGAACTCGCGGTCGCGCAGGGCGCGGATCTGTCCGTCGACGACGCGGGAGACTTCCATCCAGGCGACGAGGGAGACGATGCCGATGATGGTTACGGCGCCTGGCTGTCCGAAGGAGGCGAGGGTGAGCAGGAGGAAGATGGTTGGGAAGCAGAGCACGGCGTCGACGAGGCGCATGAGGATAATGCGTGTCCAGCCGCCGTAGAATCCTGTCAGGCCGCCGGTGATGCATCCTGTGACGGTACTCAGGGCCATGGCGGAGAGGCCGATGAGCAGGGAGGTTCGGGCGCCGGCGAGGAGGCGGGCGAGGATATCGCGGCCGATTTCGTCGGTGCCGAGGGGGTGGATGCCGGAGAGCGGGGGGAGAAAGCGGTGGTGGAGGTCGATCTGCAGGGGGCCGCGGGGCAGGAGCGGGGGGACGAGGACGCAGGCGAGGGCGAGCAGGGCGACGAGGACGAGGCCGGCCGATGCGGTGCGTATTTTCAGGAGGCGTCGGACTGTATTCAAATCGGGGTTCTTTTTTCTTCGTGCCGTTTCGGGTGTGTTTGTCGCCGGAGCGTGTTTTTCTTCGGGGGCAGGGGCGCGGGGGTCAGGGGTTCGGGGGTCAGGGGCGGGCCTGGCGGAGGCGGGGATCGGCGACGGTGTAGAGAGCGTCGGTGACGATGCTGCCGGCGGTGGCGAGGACGGCGGAGAACATGAGGATGCCCATGGCGACGGGGTAATCCCGGTATTCGAGTGAATCGAGGAAGAGTCTGCCGATTCCGGGCCATGTGAAGACGGTTTCGGTGACGAGGGCGCCGCTGAGCAGGGTGGGGAACTGGAGGCCGGCGAGGGTGATCATGGGCAGGAGGGCGTTTCGCAGCACGTGGCGGGAGCGGATTTTGCGGGGGGAGAGGCCTTTGGCGCGTGCGGTGCGGATGAAGTCCTGTCCGAGCACGTCGGCGACGGCGTTGCGTGTGTAGCGTGACCAGGTGGCGGCGGAGGCGAGGGCGAGGACGGTGGCGGGCAGGATGAGGTGTTTCAGGTAATCGGCGGGGGAGAAGGGGGCGCCGACGGTGTGGATGTTTCCGGAGGGAAGCCAGCCGAGGCGGACGGAGAAGAGGGAGATGAAGACGAGCCCGAACCAGAATGTCGGGATGGAGAGGAGGATGATCGAGGCGATGGTGATGAGGTGGTCTGCGCGCGATCCCTGGCGGAAGGCGCCGTACAGCCCGGCGGCGGCGCCGGTCCAGATGGCGAGGAGGGCGGCGGTGCCGGCGAGTTCGAGGGTGGCGCCGAGATGGCCGAGGATGATGGTGAGCACGGGCTGGTGGTCGCGGAAGGAGCGGCCCCAGTCTCCGGTCAGCAGGGCGCCGAGCCAGCGCAGGTATTGCAGTGGCAGGGCGGCGTCGAGGCCCATCTGGTGGCGCATGCTGCCGAGCTGGGTGGCGGTCATGCCGGGGGAGAGGGCGAACTGGGCGAGCGGGTCGCCGGGGGCGAGATGGAGCAGGAGGAAACCGGTGACGGACACGATCGCCAGGGTGACGGCCATTCTGGCGAGGCGGGAGACGAAGGCGTCTGTCATCGTGTATCCTTTGTGCCTGGTTCGCCGGGTTCCGCTTTCCGGGTTTCGGTGATCAGAGTTTCAGGTTGACCTGAAAGTAATAGAAGCCGCCGTTGAAGCCCATCTGCTGGATATCGTAATCATAGAGCGCGGTTCCGAGATAGCGGAATTCCGCTGGTATCTTTTTCTGTTTTTCGTTTCCGATGTTGTTGGCGCCGAGGGCGACGCGCCATTGCGGGTTGATCTGGTAGGCCAGCATCAGGTTGGTCTGGAAGCGCGGGCTGTTGACGAAGCGCATGAACTGCGTGTTCGAGTAGGCGAGGGGGCCGGTGTAGTATTCGAGCTGCGAGGTGGCGCGGCCGTAACGGATTTCGTGAGCGGTGAAATCCCATTTTCCCATATGCCATGTGCCGCCGAAGATCAGTTTGTTCCGGGGGGTGTATGAGGTGATGTAGCCCTGGGTCTGGGCGTTGATCAGGTCTTTGCCGGTGGAATCCTTATCGACTTTCCGGATGTTGGTCTGGTTGAAATTGGCGGCGAGATCCCAGTCGATGCTGCCGTAATTGCCGAGCGCGGTCCGGTATGAGGCGGTGATGTCCATGCCGCGGGTGCGGGTGCTGGCGACGTTGGCGAAATACTGGGCTTTGACGGCGGAGGCGACGAGGTCGGAGGGGAGGCCGAAGCCGCCGGCGTTCAGGGCGTCGATGGCCTGCTGACCGTTATAGACGCCTCCGACCATGATGCGGTCGCGCAGGTCGATCTGGTAGGCGTCGAAGGTGATGTGCAGGTCGCGCACGGGGTTGAGGACGAAGCCGGCGCTGAAGTTTGTCGAGCGTTCGGGTTTGAGGGGGCGGGCGCCGAGCTGGCGGGCGGCGACGGAGCCGACGGGGAGGAAGCCGCTGGCGCCGGTGGGGGAGACGGCGAGGCTGGACCAGTTTTCCTCGGCGAGGGTCGGGGCGCGGAAGCCGTTGCTGACTGTTCCGCGCAGGCTGAAGTATTTGTTGAAATCGTAGCGGGAGGAGACCTTGCCGGTTTCGGTGTCTCCGGCGTCTGTGTAGTGCTCGAAGCGGCCGGCGAAATCGACCTGCCATTTTGGCAGGAGCTGTGTGGAGAGATCGATATAGCCGGCGGTGACGTCGCGGTTGCTGTCGGAGGCGTTCTGCGGGCTCAGGCCGTGATCGGCGGCGGGGCCGGCGCCGTACCAGGCGCCGTACTGACCGGCGCCGATGTGATAGCTGTCGTAACGGTACTGCGCGCCGATGGCGAAATTCAGCGGTGCGGCCAGCAACGGCACGTGGAAGGCGTGACGGAGGCCGGCGTCTGTCGTCCACTGGGTGTTGCTGAGGGTCATCATTTTATTGAAGCGGGAGGGGGAGGAGCCGAAATCGGCGATGAGGGAGGGGTTTTCGGTGTTGAGCATGCCGATTGTGGCATTGTCTCCGCCGTAGGTTGTGCTGACATCCCAGTCCCAGTCGAATTTTGTGCCGCGGAAGCCGACGGTGACGCTGTAATCGTTTTCGCCGAGGGTGATCTGGGGGCTGAAGCCTTCGGGGTACATCGAGGGCATGACGGTTGACGGGCGGAAATACTGCATGCTTTCGCCGTCGCGGTGGCCGAAAGTGGAGAACGAGTAGAGCTCGATATCCGGTGTGATGTGGAATCCCATGTTATAGCCGATGGTTTCCCGCATCTGGCGCGGGTTTCCGAGCAGGAAGTTGTCTTTCACGCCGGTGCGGTTGTCGATGCCGTCGCGCGAGGTGTGGTCCATGTATTTGTATTCGGCGCTGAGGTCGAAGAAGCCGCGTCCGGCGAGGGAGGTGCCCCAGTTGAGGGATTCGCCGGAGGTGAAGCCGTCGCCGGCGTAATAGCCGCCGTTGATGGCCTGGGCCTGGAGGCCTTTGGTATCGTGTTTGAGGATGATGTTGACGACGCCGGCGATGGCGTCCGATCCGTACTGCGCGGCGGCGCCGTCCTGGAGGATTTCGACGTGATCGACGGCGGATACGGGGATGAGGTCGATATCGACGGGGCTGGTGCCCTGCTGGGGGCCCTGGTAGGTGGAGAGAACGGCGGTGGTGTGGCGGCGTTTGCCGTTGACGAGAACGAGTGTCTGGTTGGGGGTGAGGCCGCGCAGGCTGATGGCGTCGGTCATGTTCGAGTTGCCGATATTCATGTCCGAGCGGGTCATGGACGGGGCGAGCTGGATGAGGGCGTCGCGGATGTCGCTCTGGCCGGTCGCGGCGAGCTGTTTTGCGGTAACGACCTGAATGGGGCTGGTGCTTTTGCGGGCTGTCTGATGCGGATCGCGCGTGCCGGTCACGATCACCTGCTCGTCGGCGGCGGGGAGATCGGCCGTGTGGGCTGTCTGTCCGCGCGCCTGTCCGGCGAGGGAGAAATGGTTTACGCCGACGAAGATTGTTGTTCCGATAACGAAATGAGTTAATCGCGGCACGTGTGTGTCTCCGGGGGCTGGGCGTGTGTGAGAGGGTCTTTCTGTGGAGGCGACGGATTCTGGAGGCGTGGTGGACGAATTCTGTATGCCGGACGGCGGGGCCGTTTTCCGTAAGCGGGGGATCATTACGATTCCGGTATGCTGAGATTATGGGCCGGGTCCGGCTGTGTCCATATATTTTTTAACCGTAACGAACAGAAAAATGCGGTTTCTGTCTGTGAGGGCGCATGCGGGCCGGTGTCCTGCGGGGGTGAGGTGGTTTGCCGGTTTCTTCTAGGGAGCGCGGTGTTCTGTCCGGGGGGGCGGACGTCCTGTTTCGATGGGTGTTTCATAATAATGCGCTGGTAAAAATAATAAGAGGCTGTTTCGGAATCCTGTTTGTGAACCTTCTGTAATTACGGAGAAGTTTTTGGTGGAGCTTTTCCCGGAAGGGTTCAGAAGACGTCACCTTTTTGAAAAAAGGCGGCACCCAAAAACTTTTTTATTAAAAATTTATCGCGAAGTGTTTTTGATTTTGGTTGAAGAAAACAGGGAGCCGGAATGAAAAACCATACGATCGTCAGTCTGTTATAAAAGGTGTTTATGTATTTGCGGACAGGAATCGGGCAGGGCTTTGCTCTTCGTCCATTTATTTTAACAGGGTGGGATCAAAGGGGCTGCGTTCCTTTGCGGGGTTCGGGGCAAAGCCCTGAGTGCAGAAAATTTTCATAACACGATGATGGTGTGATGCTTTTTGCGTTCCGGTTATCTGCTCATCCCGGCCGGCCTCCAAAGCATCCCACAATAAGTCTTTGATAAAATAAAAGTTTTTGGGTGCCGCCTTTTTTCAAAAAGGCATTGGCTTCTGAAGATTTTTGAAAAAAGCTTCACCAAAAACTTTTTTATGATTTACAGGCAGTAAGTGCGGAACGGGTTTATGCGTAACGGCTTTTCACGTCCGGAAGGCCAAGCCGGCCTCTGAGGGTGGGGATGGTTCTGTCGGTCAGGAGGCCGGATTTTTTCAGAGCGGGCATGATGTGGGCGGAGAAGGCGCTGATGGCGTTGGGCAGAAGGGGTGCGCAGATGTTGAAGCCGTCGGCGGCGCCGCTGTGGAACCAGTCCAGCATTTCTTCGGCGATGCTTTCGCCGGCGCCGACGATGACGCGGGCGCCGTAACCGGCGGCGATGATATTCGCGAGCTGGCGCAGGGTCAGATTGTTTTTCTGCGCCATGTCACAGAGGTTTTTCGCGATGCTGCCGACGGCGGCGTCGGCGGGGGGCGTGGGGATGGGGCCGTCCAGCGGGTAAGCGGAAAGGTCGCCCATCTGGTTGTAGAGATACTGGCGGGCGAGTTCGTCGGGGATGAGAGCGTTGAGTTCGTCATATCCCGCGCGGGCGTCCTGGTCGGTGGCGCCGGTGAAGGGGGTGATGCCGGGGAGGACGCGGAGGGCATCCGGGTCGCGGCCGAAGGCGGCGGCGCGGGCGCGAAGGTCTTTGCGAAAGGCGATGGCGGCGTCTTTTGACTGCGGGACGGTGTAGACGAGGTCCGCCGTGCGGGCGGCGAGGTTCATGCCGGCTTCCGAGGCGCCGGCCTGGACGATGACGGGGCGGCGCTGGGGGCTGCGGGGGACGCTGAGCGGGCCGCGCACGCGGAATTCGGCGCCGTGATGGTTGAGGGGATGCAGTTTCGCGGGGTCGAGAAAGCGGGCGTTCTCTTTGTCGTGGAGCAGGGCGTCTTCGTCCCAGGAGTTCCACAGGCCGGTGACGACATCGACGAACTCCTCGGCGCGGCGGTAGCGGGTGGCGTAGTCGGGGTTTGTCTCGAGGCCGAAATTACGGGCTTCGGCGTCCGACCAGGAGGTGACGACGTTCCAGCCGGCGCGGCCGTCGCTGAGCAGATCGAGTGAGGCGTACTGGCGGGCGAGGGAATAGGGCTGGTTGTAGGTTGTGGAGGCGGTGGCGACCAGGCCGATGCGGCTGGTGACGGCGGCGAGGGCGGAGAGCAGGGTGAGCGGCTCGAAATCGGCGATCTGGGAGGACTGGGCGAGCGCGCCCTTCGGTTCGTCACGGGCGCGGACGGCCATGCCGTCGGCGAGGAAAACGAGGTCGAAACCGGCGGCTTCGGCGTCCTGCGCCACGGTGCGGTAATGGGCGAACGAGGTCGTGCCGGCGGCGTTGGCGTCCGGATGACGCCATCCGGCGGCGTGGTAGCCGAGATAGCGCATGGAGAGGCCGAGGGCGAGGCGGCGTTCGCTCATTGGATAGTCCTGCTGATCAGTAGCCGCGATCGGGCTGGTAACGGAGGGGGGCTTCCTCGCCGTTCAGGAGGGCGCGGATGACGCCGGCGGCGTGGGCGGCCTTGGCCGGGCGGGAGGCTTCGGCGGCGGCGTGCGGGCTGATGATGACGTTCGGGTGTGACCACAGGCGGCTGTCGGCGGGGAGGGGTTCGGGCGAGAACACGTCGAGCACGGCGCCGCCGAGCTGGCCGCTGTCGAGGGCGTCGAGGACATCCTGTTCGACCATATGGCTGCCTCGACCGGCATTGATGATGGACGCGCCGCGTGGCAGCGCGGCGAAGGTGGTGGCGTTCAGGATGCCGTTCGTCTCCTGGGTAGCGGGCAGGAGGCAGACGAGCGTGTCGAGCGAGGCGAGGAACGGGGTGAATTCGTCCTTGCCGGCGTAACAGGTGATGCCCGGCAGGTCATGCTTCGAGCGCGCCCAGCCGGCGACTCTGAACCCCGTGGAGGCGAGGCGGCTGGCGGCTTCCTGGCCGAGATTGCCGAGGCCCATGACGCCGATCGTCATATCCGAGGCGAGGCGGTTTGTGACCGGGGGCAGCCATTCGTGTTTCTGCTGCGCTGTCTGCCAGGTCCATGTGCGGCGCAGGCAGCACAGGGCGGCCCAGAGCACGTATTCCGACATTTGCGGGCCGAGTTCGGTGTCGCCCATGCGGTAGAGGGGAACATCGCGGGGCCAGAGGGGATCGCGGGTGATGTGATCGACGCCGGCGGCGCTGCTGATGATGGCTTTCAGGCCGGTCATTTTGCGCAGGATCTCGCCTTCCGGCTGCCAGACCAGCACGAAATCGACGGCTTCGGGCGTCTGGCAGGCTTCTTTCCAGCCGATGACCTTCAGCTCCGGCATCAGCCGGCCGAACGCTTCGGTCCACTCGGGAAGGGCGGCGCTGCCGCCCGCTCTGATCGCGAGACATGTCATGATGTGAGTCCTTCAGCCTTTTTTCGCATAAGGGGGCCTGCGAGACTGAGGCACAGGACGCTCATCGACGCAACGGCGAGGAGCCAGAGTCCGGGCATGGTGAGGAGGCCGGAGTTGCGGGTCAGGGTGGAGAGCAGGACGGGGGTGAAGCCGCCGAAGAGAAGCTGGCTGGCGGCGTAGCTGAGGGCGATGGAACTGGCGCGGTTTCTGGGCGGGAAGATGTCGGCCATGAGCGCGGGCACGGAGGCGTAATACGCGCCGTAGATGAACAGGATGAAGGCGGACTGGACCGCCATCAGGCGGCCGGCGGAGGGGGCGGCGGTCAGCCAGGCGAAGAGGGGCCAGGCGATGAGGCCGCCGGTCGTGGCGGCGGCGATCATCATCTTTCGTCGTCCGGCCCGGTCGCCGAGGGAGGCGAAGAGGGGCGGCACGACGATGGACAGCACGCCGGAGACCACGGTTCCGGCGAGGGAGCCGGTTTCGGACAGGTGCAGGAAGGTCCGGGCGTAGGTTGGCATGTAGACGTTCAGGGCGCTGCCGGTGGCGCCGAGGCCGACGGCGCCGACGGCGAGCAGGATGCGTTGCTTGTCGTTTTTGAAAATCTCGCGGATGGGCAGGTGATTTTCCGCGCGGGTGAATTCCTGCGACTCTTCTCCGCGCAGGCGCATCCAGGTGGCGAACGGTCCCATGAGCAGGCCGAAGAGGAAGGGGAGGCGCCAGGCGCCGGCGTCGATCTGGCTGTCGGTGAAGAAGTGGTGGACGCACCAGGCGAGGAAGGCGGCGAGGGTGACGGAGGCGCCGGAGGCGGACCATTGCAGGCTGGAATAGAAGCCGCGCCGCGCCGGGTCGCGTTCGGCGAGCATGGCGGAGGCGCTGCCGAATTCGCCGCCGGCGGCGAAGCCCTGGACCATGCGGGAGAGGACGAGCAGGACGGGGGCGAGCGGGCCGATGGTGCGGCTGTCGGGAATGAGGGCGACGGCGCCTGTGCCGAGGGTCATGAGCACGGAGGAGAGGATGAGGCCGTTGCGGCGTCCGTGGCGGTCGGTCCAGGAGCCGAGCCAGGCGGCGCCGAGGGGACGCACGATGAAGGCGACGCCGAAGCTGCCGAGGCTGAGGGCGAGGGCGAGCGGGCCGCCCTGGCCGGTGGAGAAGAACAGCCGTGAGAAGGTGACGGAGAACAGGCCGTAGAGCAGCAGGTCGTACCACTCCAGCGCGCCGCCCAGGGTGGTGGCGAGGATGGTGCGTTTCTGGCTCCGGATGCGGCCGCCGGTCTGGTTTCCGGCCCGGTTCCCGCTCCGGTCGCCCCGGTTCTGATCCCGGTTCTGGTCCTCCGGCTGGTCCTCCGGCCGATCTCCGGGCGGGCCGTGTCTGTGGCTCCGGACGGGCGGTGAGGTGGCGGAGGTGCCGGGCGGGGCGCCGGGTGCGGCCATGTTCAGAAGCCGGTGGTGAGGGAGACGAGGCCGGAGAATTTGCCGCCGGTGATGTAGGTTGGCTGGCTGGCGGCGATGGTGTGTCCGTAAATTCCCTTTGTGGCGACGGCGTTTGACGTGAGGCCCCAGGCGCCGGAGAGGTAGCGGGAGTCGCCGAGATTGACCAGGTTGAGCTGGATCTGCGGGCGTTTGAGGAACCCGATATCGTGGAAGCGGTATCCCATGCTGAGATTGGCGGTCTTGTAGGCGGGGATGCTCTGGTCGTCCATGAAGGTGGTGTACTGGGAATCGATATAGTTGAACGAGAAGTTTCCGAACAGGGTTCCGTCGTCATAGGAGATGCCGATGGAGCCGGTGAATTTCGGCGTCAGGACGGCGGTTTTTCCTTTTGTCGGCAGGTAGTCGCCGCCGGCGGCGATGTTGTTGTCGATGGTCGAGTGGAGATACTGGCCGGACAGGTAAGGCGAGAAATGATGCCAGGCGGGGAGGCTGAACTCGGCGCTGACGCCGCGTGTGGTCTGGCCGCCGCCGTTCAGCGACGAGGTGATGGTGGTGCCGTTGACGAGCTGGTTGCTGGTGATCTGGCGGTTGGTGAAATTGTAGTTGAACAGGGAGACGGTGAAGTTGAACGCGCCGTAATGGCGGTATCCGACTTCTTCCGCGATGGAGTATTCCGGTTTGACGGCGCCGGAGTGCGCGCTGGTCATCTTGCCTGTCGCGACGCTGAACATGTCGATCGAGGGGGTGACGGCGGCGGCTTCGCGGAAGGCGGTGGTGCCGTTGACGTAGATCTGGTCGTGCGGGGTGATCTGGTAGCTGATGGCGACGCGGGGCAGCGGCTGGAAGTCGCTGAAGCCGGTGGCGTAGGTGGCGCCGGGGATCAGGTTGGTGGCGTTGCGGGTCATCATGACGGTTTTGATGCCGGCGGAGATGGTCAGGCGGTCGCCCAGCGCGCGGTATGTGTCCTGCAGGGTGATGGCGTTGAGCTGCTGGATGACGTGGGCGTTCCACTGCAGCAGTCTCTGGCCGTTGCCGGTGAGGACGGGATACTGGCCCCACAGATTGGCGGCCTGGCCGTTGGCGCCGGGCAGGGAGTAGGAGGGGTCTTCGGTGTAGTTCACGTAGGAATACCAGTATCCGAGCGAGAGTTCGTTATGGTGGTATTTCCAGCTCAGGGCGCTGTTGAAGCCGAAGGTCGATTCACGGAAGTGATCGACGGAGACGCCGACGGCGCTGCCGGACGTGCCTGACGGGAACTGGAGGGTTCCGGCGGACTCGTTGCCGAGAAAGCTGCCGGTCTGGCTGAGGGTGGTGGCGCCGTTCAGGGTGCCGTCGACGTCGTAGATATAGGGGGTCGCGGTCAGTTCCAGCCCGTGGCCGAGATTGAAATGTGTCTGGACGCTGGCATGGGCGTGGCGCCATTCGTACTGGTGGAACTTGTAGTAGCTGGTGTTCGATCCGGTGAAATTCCGTGCGTAATTATAGGAATCTCCGTATTCGCGCCACTGCGCCATAGTCGGGTAGGTGTAGAGGCTTTCCGTGACGTCGTTATAGGACATGAAGGGGGAGATAGAGTTGCCGTCGCCCCAGGTCTTTTCGCCCTTGAAATCGACATGCCAGCGGTTCAGGCCGCCCGGGCCGCGCCAGTTGGTGCCGGTGGTGTTGGAGAACGAGGCGTAGGAGCGGAAACCGGAATGACCGATTTCGCCTGTGTCCGCGCGGATGAATTCGCGTTCCAGATCGTTGCCGCCGAAGGTGAAATCGGCGAGGCCGCCGGCTTTCTGGGACGGGCTGCGCATTTTCGCGCTGATGAGGCCGCCGACGGCGCTGAAGGTCGGGGCCATGAGGTCGGGCGATCCGGGCGAGACGGTGATGGAGCCGATATTCTCGGTGTCGGCCCAGGTGGAGGAGGATGGATTGTAATAGAGCACGTCTGAAGGATTCATGCCTTCGAATTCGTAGCCGATTTCGTTCTGGTTCATGCCGCGGATGGAGACGCTCATGCGGTCGGTGGCGCCGGTGGGGTCGGCGCCGGCGACGACGACGCCGGGTGTGTTGCGCACGAGATTCAGGACGTTGGTGGTGGGCGACTGGGCGGCGATGTAGTCGCGCGTGATGGTGTTGCGGGCGTAGGGCGAGGTCTGTTTCGCCATCAGGCCGCCGCCGGGGGTTCTGCCGGTCATTCCGGTTGCGGACAGGGTGGCGCGGACGGAGATGTCCTCGCTGCCGCCCTGCATGGAGGTGGCGTGCGGGGCGGGTTTTGCGGCGGCCGCCTGTGTGCCTGTTTTTTGAGTGCCTGCCTGTTTAGAGGTCGCTGTTTTAGCGGTCGCTGTGGCGCCCGGTTTTGCGGTGCTGCCGTGGGACGGATGCCGGGTATGGGCCGCCCGGACCGCCGCTGTGGCGGGGGCTGACGCTGCGGCGATGGCGAGCAGGGACGCGCCCGCGCAGGCTGCGGCCATTACACCAGGAGAACGGAGTCCGGGACGGAACATGAGGGGGCCTCACTGTCTGCGCGGTGGAGACTGTGGCGGATGGTGTCGCCGCGTATACTGAATGGTCTGACATGCCTGGCTGAACGGAGAGGTTCGTTCCGTGCATGGCATTACGGTATGCTGAAAATAACGCGCCTGTCCACATCGTTTTGATGGAGTATCTATAATTTTCTTATTTTCCTGAAAAATATGAGAAAAAAAGGAAATTTTCTGTAACGTGACAGTCTGTTTCCCTCTTTTCAGTATACTTAAAAGCGGTCTAGTCTCTGTGTCGGACACTCCTGACCTGCGCCGGTATGCGGAAAGCGTGTATGCGGAGAACGGGGATTCGCCGGAGAGTCCTGAAACGGATGCGGAGCCTGTACGCCATGACGTCGCAGCAGAGTATGAGTCAGCATTATGATGTCGTCATTGCCGGTGCCGGCATTATCGGATTGTCCACGGCCCTGTTCCTGCGCGGGCGGGGGCTTTCGGTCATGGTGTTCGACAAGGGCGAGGCGGCCTATGAGCAGTCCAGCCGGAACTGGGGCTGGATGCGCACCATCGGGCAGGACATGGCGGAGCTGGAGCTGGCTCTGGCGAGCCGGCCGCTCTGGCGGCAATGGGCGGAGGAGGGCGATTTCGGTTTCCGGCGCTGTGGTCTGGTTTCTCTGGCCGGCGACGGCGAGGAGTGGGCCGGGCTGAGGAGCTGGCTGGAGCATGCGGCCGGGCGCGGGCTGGATACGCGGGAGCTGGGGAGCGCGGAGACGGCGGAGCTTCTGCCGCAGTTTCACCGGCGCTGGGCCGGGGCTCTGTTCGCGCCGGGCGATGCCGGGATCGAGCCTGATCTGGCCATGCGTTTTCTGGAGAAGAAGGTTCTGGACGCCGGTGTGGGCATTGTGACCGGCAATGCGATCCGGCGCATCGATATTTCCGGTGGCAGGGCCTGCGCGGTGGAGACCGAGACGGGGCGTGTGACGGCGGACAGGATTGTGGTGGCGGCGGGGGCATGGTCGCGCTGGCTGTGCAAGACGGTCGGGATCGTCATTCCGCAGCTTCGGGTGACGGCTTCGGTTCTGCGCACGACGCCGGTGGAGGGCGGGCCGGATGTCAATGTGGCGTCGACGCGCTACTGCCTCCGGCGGCGACGGGACGGGGGCTACACGGTGGCGCGGCGCAATTCGTCGCTGACCTGGGTGACGCCGGACTCGGTGCGGTTCATGCGGCAGTATCTGCCGAACTATCTGAAGCAGAAGCAGCTTCTCCGGGTCCGGGCCGGGACGAGCTTTTTTAAGGAACTGCGGCTTGAGCGGCGGTTCGGGCCGGGGCAGTCCAATCCGTTCGAGGATTTCCGGGCCTGCGATCCGGTGCCGGATATCGACACGCTGAAGGAGACGTTTGAACATCTGAAGGAGGACGCGCCGGTTTTCCGGTCCGCGCGGATTGCGTCCTCCTGGGCGGGGACGATCGATGTGATGCCGGACGCGCTGCCGGTTCTTTCGCCTGTCGCGCGGTATCCGGGTCTGTTTCTGGCGACCGGGTTTTCGGCGCATGGTTTCGGGATCGGACCGGCTTCGGGCAGGCTGATGGCGGATATTGTCATGGGCGAGGCGCCGGCTGCGTCCGCGGCGCCGTTCCGTCTGGAGCGGTTTCATCTCAACGACGACTGAGGATTTCGCCATGCTGGATTTTTCGTTCTGCAATCCGACGCGTGTTCTGTTCGGCCGGGACATGTTTCCGCAGATGGAGGCGCATATTCCCGCCGGGGCGCGGGTTCTGGTGCTTTATGGCGGCGGGAGCGTGGTGCGGAACGGCACGATGGCGCGGGTTCTGGCGGCGCTTTCGCATCATGAGGTTCTGGAGTTCGGCGGGATCGAGCCCAATCCGTCCTATGAGACGCTGATGCGGGCGGTGGCGCTGGTGCATGAGGAGAAGATCGGTTTTCTGGTCGCGGTGGGTGGCGGTTCGGTGATCGACGGCGCCAAGTTCGTGGCGGCGGCGGCGCTGTATGAGGGCGATCCGTGGGAGATTCTGGAGACGCGCGGCAGCAAAATCCGTGCGGCGGTTCCGCTGGCGGCCATTCCGACTCTGCCGGCGACCGGGTCCGAGATGAACGGGACGGCGGTGATTACGCGGGTGGAACTGTCCACGAAGCGGGCGTTCCGGAGCGAGCATGTGTTCCCGGTTTTCGCGGTTCTCGATCCGACGCTGACTTTCACGCTGCCGCCGCGGCAGATTGCCAACGGCATTGTGGATGCGTTCGTGCATGTGCTGGAGCAGTATCTGACTTATCCGGTCGATGCGCCGGTTCAGGACCGGTTCGCCGAGGGGCTGCTGCATGTTCTGCTCGATGTGGCGGATGTGACGCTGGCCGAGCCGGAGAATTACGATGCGCGGGCCAGTCTGATGTGGGCGGCGACGCTGGCGCTGAACGGGCTGATCGGGGCGGGTGTGCCGCAGGACTGGTCGAGTCATCTGATCGGGCATGAGCTGACGGCGCTTTATGGTCTGGACCATGCGCGGACGCTGGCGGTGGTGCTGCCGGCGACGTTGCAGGTGCGGCGCGGGGAGAAGCGGGCGAAGCTGATTCAGTATGCTGAGCGGGTCTGGGGCGTGCGGGACGGGACCGGCGATGAAAAAATCGACGCGGCGATCGGGCTGACCCGTGCGTTTTTCGAGCGGCTCGGGTTTGAGACCCGTCTGTCGGGCTATGATCTCGGGCGGGACGATGTTTCGGCTTTGCTGAAGGCGCTGGAGCGGACGCACGGGGCGTCCTATGCGCTTGGGGAAAACCGGACGGTGACGCCGGATGTTGCCACCGCTGTTTTCGGGGCTAGTCTGTAGCGCCTGTGGATGTGCTGGCGACTGTTCTGGCGAATGCGGTGGTGAGAGATGTGGTGTCTGGCGTCATGACGAAAGCGGATCTGCCCGGTGTGGCGGAGGATGGCGGGGTGCGCCGGCATTATACCGGCGAGGAGCTTTATCTCATTCTCCGGCAGGATCTGATCAATGACAGGACGCCGGGGGGCGCGGTTCTTCAGGAGAACGAGATTGCCGCGCGGTACGGGGTCAGCCGGACGCCGGTGCGGGAGGCGCTGCAGCGGCTGCATCAGGACAATCTGATCGGGCGCAAGGGGCGGTTTTACACGGTTGTGCAGCCGCCGCTGGAGCGCATTCGCGAGCTGTATGAGTTTCGGGAGGCGATTGAGGCGAGCACGATCGTTCTGTGCTGCCGGCGGGCGAGTGAGGAGACGCTGGAGCAGATCCGGGCGATTGTCGAGGAACAGCAGGACGCGGCGGATCAGAAGCGGTTTTACGATTATGAGCGTCTGGACGCGCTGTTTCATGTGGCGATTGCGAACGGGGGCGACAACCGGCTTCTGACGCATCAGCTTGAGGTCAGTTATGACCAGATCTGGTTTTCCAAGGTGGGAAATCTGGTGTCGCTGCAGGAGTATTCGGTCGACGGGACGATTGCCGAGCACCGGCGCATTGCCGACGCTCTGATCCGGCGCAAGGAGGATGTGGCGAAGGCGGAGATGATCAGTCATCTGCGCGCGGCGATCGATGTGAGCGAGCGTTCGGCGGGGCCGCGCGGGAAGCGTGGGAAGAAGCCGCGCGGGTAGGGGGTGTTCCGGAAGTCTAAGCTATATCGCCATGTTTTCTGACTCCGTGCGTCCCGACGGATTCAGAGAGTGTTTATGATAAAAGTTTTTGGGTGCCGCCTTTTTTCAAAAAGGCGCTGTTCCCTGAAGCCTCTCGAAATTCAGGGCTTTGCGCTGCCCCCCAAAGGGACGCGGTCCCTTTGATCCTGGTTTGCTGAAATAAGCCGGATGAAGGGCGTCGTGCGCAGGACGCCCTCGCAGGGTTACTCGATGGGGACGCGGACGGTCATGAGGGCGGAGAAGCCTGGCTCGACGTAATAGGTTGGCGCGCCGCCGGCGATGGTGCCGCCGAAGACGCCTGTGGTGGCTTTGGCGTTGTCGCTGTAGCCGTAGACGCCGGTTCTCTGGGTGGAGTTGTTGATGTTGTTCAGGTTGACCTGGATGGACGGGCGGTTGAACACGACGAATTTCGGCAGTCTGTATCCGAGGATGACGCTGTTGGTGATGTAGCCGGGCATTTTCTCGTCGTTCATCAGCGTTGAATACTGTGAGCTGATATATTTGAGATTGACGCTGCCGAAGAAGGTGCCGTCATCGTAGGACAGACCAAGGCCGGCCTGGTAATGCGGGCTGGCGATCTGGGTTTTGCCGGCGGTGCGCAGATAGTCTGTCTGTCCGGCGCTGTTGACGGTCTGCAGGTTGTTGTCCTGGCGGGCGTCGAGATAGGCGAAGGTGACGTAAGGGGTGAAGCGTCCCCAGAGCGGGGTTGTGCCGAGCTGGACATCGACGCCCCGGCTGGTCTGTCCGCCGGCGTTGAATTCGCGCTGGACCTGGACGCCTTCCTGGTAGGTGTTGAGGGTGAGGAGGCGGTTGGTCATGTTCATGTTGAAGAACGAGACGGAGGCGACGATTTTGTCGCCGTTGTAGCGGTAACCGATTTCTTCCTTGATGGCGTACTGGGATTTCGGGGAGGTGGCGCCGGTTGTGAGGGCGCCGGTGGAGACGCTGTACTGCTGGGCGGTCGAACCCATGAAGGGCTGGCGGTAATCGCCTTCGGCGTTGATGTAGATCTGGTTGGCGCGGTCGAAATTGTAGCGGGCGCCGAGGGAAGGCAGCGGGATGTTTTCGCTGATTCCCATATGGGGTGTGGAGCCGGGGACATAGTTGTCGACGCCGCGGGTGACCATAACGTCTTTAAATCCGGCGTTGATGACCAGCCGGTCTTTCAGCAGGCGCAGCGTGTCCATCACATAGGGCGCGTTGATCTGGTAGTGCAGGAAATAGTTGTCGTAGTAATACGGGTTTCCGTTTGGCAGGCGATAGTAATTGTAAGAGTGGCTGAGATCGGCGGGGTCGCCGGTTTCCTGATTGACGAAACCGACGGGATCTTTCTCGCGCAGATTGTAGTTTTCGTACCAGTAACCGAAGGTCAGGGTATTGTGGCCCTGGGTCCATGCGAGTTTCGAGTTGATGCCGCCGATATAGGTCGGGCCGCCGAAGCCGGTGGAGGCGAGGTATTGCTGCCCGTTCTGGGCGGTGCCGCCGGTGCCCTGGGCGAGGTTGATGTCGACGCGCTGGTTGCCGAGATAGGTCTGGCCCTGGGTCAGGGTTGTTCCGCCGGGACCCCAGCCGAAGCCGTACCAGAAATAGGGTGTGGTGTCCCAGGTCAGGTGCGGCGTGAGCACGACATGGGCGGGGGCGAGAACGGTGCCGCTGTAGAAAAGCGATGTCTGGTTCAGCTTGTAATAGGAGCCGTCATGGATGCCGCTGTAGGTGGCGTCCGGGTTGACCCAGCGGGTCTGGCGCCATTCTTCCTGGGTTGGATAGTAATAATAGCCGTTCTTGTTGTTGTTGAAGACGGATTCGAGCGCGATGGTGCTGCCGTTATTGAATGATTTGAGCAGTTTGAAGTCGACATGCTGCTTTTTCGCGATACCGGGGCCGCGCCAGAAATCCGTCGAGGCGTTTGAGTAGGAGACGAAGGCTCTGACGCCGGAATGGCCGATCTCGCCGCTGTCGAGCCTGATGAAGCCGCGATAGGTGTTGAAGGTGCCATAGGTGAAATCGACCTGGGCGCGGGCTTTTGCAGTCGGGTCCTTCATCTTTGTGTAGATCACGCCGCCTGTGGCGGAGGTGACGGGGTCGTCGGTGGAGCTGGAGCCGGGGGTGATGGAGACCCGGTCCATGTTTTCGCTGTCGAGCATTTCCGCCTGGAATCGTCCGGCGCCCGGGGAGAGGGTCGGAGCGCCGTCGAGCACCCAGCCCATATCGTCGACGGTGAGGCCGCGGACCATGATACCGTTGCTGAGGATTCCGGTCGGGTCCTGAGACATCGAGTTGACGCTTGGCATCATTGCCAGCAGGCCGACGACGTTGGAGGTGGGATTTTGTTTGGCGATGTAATCGGCGCTGACGGACTGGACGGAGCGGGTGTCATCGCGCCGCTGGAGCATACCGCCGCCGGACGAGATGCGCAGACGGGCGGAGGCGACGCGGATTTCTTCCGCTTTCGCACTTTCCATGGTGCTGACAGGGCGTTTTGGTGCGGGTGGCTTCTTTGTGAGGGATGCTGAAGCGGGTGTGGTGAGTTTCGCCGGGGGATGCCGGCGCGGGGCTGCTTCCGCCTTCTGGGTGGCGAGCAGGCCGAGCAGGGGGATGGCGAGTGCCGAGGTGGTGAGCAGCGCGCTTTTTTGACCCATGGGTTGCCTCCGTAGAACGTGCGCGTCGTGGACAGGACATGATTTTTCGAGATCTTCCTGATCCGGCTGACGAATTGCGCAGGCCTTGTGATCGGGAGAGATAAACCGGTTTATTTAATAGGTGGCGGAAAGATCGCCGTCAATATATTTCGTTATCGTTATTAAAAGAATGATACGGTCTGAAATGGCGTGGGACGGGTGGTGAGGAGATGAGTCAGGTGCGGAAAAGTGCTGATAAACCGGCGGGCTGATGGAACGGGCCGGGGTTATCCCGGAATGCCGGGACGGGCTGAGAAAAATTCGATGCAGTCTCTGTAGAGATGCGTGGCGGTCAGGAGAGAGTCGACCGGGCAGTATTCGTCCGTCTGGTGGGCGATATCGGGCTCGCCGGGACCGATGATGACGGCGGGCGCATTGCCGAAAGCCGGTGACAGGATGGCGGCATCTGTGAAATAGGGCACTGTGACGACGCCCCGGTCGGGGATGCCGTGACGGGTGGCTACTGTCCGGACGGCCTGCACGAAGGGATTATCGGGCGGGGCGACGACGGGCGGGATGTTGAGGCGGGTCTGCAGGGACAGGGCGTCGCACAGGCAGGTTCTGATCGTGCCGCCGATGCGGCTGTGTGTGGCGGGGCTGCTGGTCCGGGCGTCGACGGTGAAACTGGCTCTGTCGGGGACGGAGTTGATGTTCATGCCGCCATGAAAGGTGCCGATACAGACGGTTGTTTTCCCGAGGATCGGGTCGTCTTCTCCGAGATCGGCGGCTCGGATGCGGGTGATGGCGTCGGTGGCGTGATAGATGGCGTTCACGCCGAATTCCGGCATGGCGGCGTGGGCGGTGCGGCCTTCGGCGGTACATTCGAACCAGGCGACGCCTTTATGGCCGAGCACGGGGTAATTGCGGGTGGATTCACCGATCAGCAGGCCGGTGAAGGTGCAGCCGGCGAGAAGGGGATCGGAGATGAGAGCGGATGCGCCCTCGCAGCCGGTTTCCTCGCCGCCGGTCAGGATGATGGTGACGTCAGGACAGGTTCCGGTTTCGGCGTGATGGCGGGCGCAGGCGGCGATGAAGGCGGCGATGCCGCCTTTCATGTCCGAGCTGCCGCGACCATAGATACGGCCATCGGCGATTTCGCCGGAGAAAGGCGGGTGTGTCCATGTGCCGCCGCCGAGCGGGACGGTATCGAGGTGGCCGGAAAAGCCGAGATTATTACCCGGCTGTTTGCCGGGCGGTCTGGCGACGAGGTTCACCCGGCGTTCACCGAAGCCGTGCGTGGTGACGTCGAACCCGATGCCGGTGAGGATTTCCGCGCAGAGTTCCGCGCAGGCGGCTTCGTCGCCGGGCGGATTGATGCTGGGAATCCGGATCAGGTCCTGAAGAAGTCTGACGGGATCGGTGTGGTTTCCGGTCATGCGGTTCAGCCCCGTGTTGTCAGCCAGTCGAGACAGTTGACCCAGAGGGCTTTGTAGCCGGGCCATGCGAGGTAGTCGTCGGGCATCCAGTGGGCGGACATGTCGCTGGTCCAGACGAGCGAGCGGCTGTTGCCCATGTCGCGCGCGGCGATGAGAGGATGGTCATCTTCGCCGACTGTGGCGACGAGTGTTGCATCCGGATGCAGGACGACCTCGTTATAGCCGAGCAGGACCGGCCAGGTGTCGGGCAGGCCGGTGGCGACGGGGTGCGTGGCGCTGACGACTTTCACGGCGCTGCCTTCGGGGGTTTCCTGACGGTCGTCATAGGGGAGGCAGGTGACGGGCAGGAGTTTTTCGACCGGTGTGTTGCGGTAACGGGCCTGTCCGTTGACGCCCTGGAAGCTGAGATAGCCGCCGACCATCATGATGGCGCCGCCGTTTTTCACATATTCGGCGATGACTTTCAGGCGGTTGGGGAAGGTTTTGCTGTGCAGCCAGGTGTCGGGGTGGATCAGCAGGGTGTTGGCGCCGACATCGGAGAGAATGATGGCGGCGTATTGCGCTAGGTCTTCCGCCTTTGCCGGGAACTGGCTCTGGGCGATTTCAGACGGCATATGGGTGATGTCGTAGGCGGTGTCGCTCATGGCTTTGAGGAAGTTGACGGCGCCGTTATGGGCGGTGGTGGTGAAGAACTGGTCAAATCCCTTGGCGTGGCTGGCGGAGCTGATCCAGGACTCGCCGACAAGGAGGATTTTCTTTTTCTCGGACACTGGGTTTTCCTTTTTCGGGGTTATCTTCCGCCACACATGGCTCGTCGGGGGTTGGTGACGAGCAGCTGTTCGATGTCGCGATCCTGCAGCCCGTATCGTTTCAGGCGGGGCACGAAGTGGCGGAGGATGTATCCGTATCCGTGGCCGCCGTAGCGGGTGAGCATGCTTTTCAGGAACACATCGTGGGAAACGAGGACTTTCTTTCCGTATCCCCGTTCGAACAGGCGTGTGATGGCTGTGGCGTTTTCGTCATCGGACGGGCACTGGGCGTCTTCTTCCGGGTAATAATACGACATGGAGATCATGTCGTATTCGAGCCAGGCGCCGCGGTCGGCGAGACTGTGCTGGTAGTCCGGGTCTGAAAAACTCGGGTTCATGTGACAGAGGATCACATGACTGAGATCCGCTCCCTCTTCTTCCGCGATGTCGAGCACGGTATGGGCGACGCGCATCCAGGCGGGGAGGTGAACGGAGAGGGGGACGGTGGTGACGGCCGAGGCGATGGCGGCGGCGCGCAGGACTTTCTCCTCGTCTTTCGTCATGACGGAGGAGATGCCGATTTCGCCGATGATGCCGGCGAGGATGCGGGGGCCCCTGTCTTCTTCTGATCCGCCTTCTTCCGGTCCGGCGCCGCCGACATCGCGGATGATGCGGCGGGCGAGCTGGTCGGTGCTTTCCGGATGGACGTAACCGGGGTGGGAGGGCTGGAGGTAATATCCGGCGCCCATGACGATGTTCAGGCCGGTCTCCTGCGAGATTTTCCGCAGGGTGGCGGGGTCGCGGCCGATGCCGACATTGGTGGGATCGACGACGGTGCGGCCGCCCAGCTCGTGGAATTTCTTCAGTTCTTCAGTGGCGAGTTCCGCATTGTCGAGCATGCAGTTGTCGCGGTTGCCGAGCGGGTTCATCGCGATTTCGCCGAGCATGTCCATGGCCAGCGGACGCATGGCCCAGGAGGAGTGGCAGGGGCAGGCGGGGCCGGAGAGATCTGAAGTTCCGGGGGATGCGGTCCATTTCTTCGAGGCGTCGAGCAGGATGTGCTCATGCATGAGGGTGACGCCCATCTCATCGGGGGTGATGGGGCCGCTGACGGTCATGACGCGGCCGCTGGCGACGCCGACGGAACCCGAAGGCGGGGTGTCTGTCGCCGGGGTGGCTGTTGCCGGCGCGGTCGTGCCTGGGGTGTTCGGGGAGGGTTCAGTTGTCATCGCCATTTTTCCTGATTCCGAAGAGATCGCGTCCTTTGAGGCTCATATTGATCCAGATGGCGCCGATGGTGATGAGGCCGGTGAAGATCTGGGTCAGGAACGGGGAGACGTGGGCGAGGATGAGACCGTTTTTCAGGCAGGCGAGGGTGAGGATGCCGAGGGCGGAGCCGATGACGGTGCCGTAGCCGCCGGTGAGGCTGGTGCCGCCGAGGACGACGGCGGCGATGACATCGAGTTCGAAACCGACGCCGATATTGGAGGAGGCGCTGCCGAGCCGTCCGGTCATGAGGATGCCGGAGAGGGCGGCGGCGAGGCCGCTGAGGGCGTAGACGGTCAGCGAGATGCGGCGGACGTTGACGCCTGTGCGGCGCACGCCTTCCTGGTTCGAGCCGATGCCGGTGATGTAGCGTCCGAAACGGGTGCGGTGGAGGGTGATGCTGCCGGCGGCGACGCAGGCGAGCATGATGAGGGCGGGGACCGGGACGGGGCCGATCCAGCCGCGTCCGGGCCATTCGAGCAGGGGCGCGTTTTCGGGCAGCGGGAGGGAGTAGCCCTGGGCGATGAGCAGGGAGAGGCCGCGGAAGACGGACATGGTGGCGAGGGTGACGATGAAGGGGGCCATGCCGACGCGGGTGATGAGGAGGCCGTTGGCGGTTCCGGCGGCCATGCCGGCGAGCAGGGCGCCGGCGAGGGCGAGGGCGGGCGGGACGTGCCAGAAAGTGGCGAGGACGGCCATAATGATGCCGCTGAACGCGGCGACGGCGCCGATGGAGAGGTCGATCCCGCCGGTGGTGATGACGAGGGTCATGGCGGTGGCGGAGATGAAGGCGGCGGCGTTCTGGCGGAGGATGGTCAGGAGGTTGGTGACGGACAGGAAAGAGGGCGCGCAGAGGGAGAAGGTCAGCACGCAGACGAGCAGCAGGCAGAGCACGCTGGCGAGGCCTGGCTGTCTTTCGAACAGGAGGGCGATGGCGTGAAGCGGGCTGGTCTGTGCGTGCGCGGGGGCTTTCTGCGGCGTTGGGGAAGATGTTGCGGGCATGGAGTCCCCGGGAGCGGAATCAGTGTGCGGAACGGGCATGGAAACGCTCTCCCACGATGAGGTCGACGAGTTCTCCGATGCTGGTTTCGCCGATACGGCGTTCCGCGGCGACGACGCCGTTGCGGATGACGGCGATGCGGTCGCAGACGTGGAAGAGGTCCTGGAGCCGGTGGGTGATGAGGATGATGGTGACGCCCTGGTCGCGGAGTTTTGTAATCAGGCTGAGCACAGCTTCGACTTCCATGACGGCGAGGGCGGCGGTGGGTTCGTCGAGGATGAGCACGCGGGGGCTGAAGGCAGCGGCGCGGGCGATGGCGATGGCCTGACGCTGGCCGCCGGACAGGCTTTCGACGCGGGCGTGGGTGTCGCGGATGACGACGCCGAGGCCCTGGAGCATTTCGGCGGACCGGCTGTGCATCGTTGCTGTATCCAGCAGGGGAATTCCGAGGACGCGGCGTGTGGGCTCGCGGCCCATGAAAAGGTTGCCGGCGACGTCGATGGTGCCGCACAGGGACAGGTCCTGATAGACCATGTGCACGCCGGCGTCCTGGGCGTCACGCGGGGACGTGAAGTGGCGGGGCTGTCCGTCGATGAGGATTTCGCCGCCGCTGGGAGCGAGGGCGCCGGACAGGATTTTTGTGAGGGTGGATTTGCCGGCGCCGTTATCGCCGAGCAGGCCGAGGACTTCGCCGCGACCGAGTGTCAGAGTCACGCCACGTAAAGGCTGGATGGCGCCGAAACGGCGGGTAATGCCGCGCATTTCGACGGCGGGGAGCTGGCTGGTCATGGCTGTCTGATCATGGCTGTGCGGATGCGGCCCGTTGGGGTGACAGAGGCCGCGAGGGTGCGGGGGGTGACGATCGTGGCGGGCACGGTGATGTCGTGCGGGGCGGGGGTATTTGTGAGCCAGTCGCGGGCGGCGTTTACGGCGGCTTCGCCCATGCCGACGGTGTCCTGGACGGCGGTGGCGAGGACGGTTCCGTTGCGGAGGCCGCGCGCGATTTCGGGGGACATGTCCCATCCGGCGAGGTGGACGGGTTTGCGGGGCGGGCTGGTCTGCAGGGCGGAGAGGGCGCCGATCATGGCCGGTTCGCCGGTGGCGTAGATGAGGTCGAGTTCCGGGACGGCGGCGAGCAGGTCCTCGGCGGCGGTCTGGGCTGAATCGAGGATATTCTGACCGTCGACGAAGCCGGCGACATGGAGGGAGGGGGCCTGTTTTTTCATGGCGTCGAGGAAGCCGTTGCAGCGGAGGGTCTGGATATAGGAGCTGGTAGCGCCGACGATGCCGATGCTGGCGGGCGGGGTGTGGCCGGGCTGCAGCAGGGCGTCGAGCAGGCGGGCGGCGGTGCTGATGTTATCGACGCCGATCTGGGCGATGGTTTTTCCGGTGACGATGGCGTCGATGGCGATGACGGGCACGCCGGAGCGGGCTGCGGTGCTGATGGCGTCGCGGACGCCGTAGACGTCGATGGCGCAGAGGAGGATGGCGCTGACGTTCTGTTCCGCGTAATTCTCGATGGCGTCGGACTGGGCGACGGGGCTGTTGTCGGCGTCGAACACGGAGAGGGTGTAGCCGAGCTGGTCGCACCGGCTTCGGACGCCGCGCGTGATTTCATTGAAGTATTGCGAGGACTCCGTGGTCTGGACGAGGGCGATGCGGACGGGGTTTGTCTGCGCGGCTCCGGGCCGGGGGATGCTGAGCTGTGCTGTGCCGGTAGTCGTACGGGCGACCAGGCCGGCGGCTGTTCCGGCATGGGCGGCGCGGGGGCGCGCGGCTGGCAGGCACAGGGTGAGTGCGCCGCAGATCAGTTTTCTTCGATGCACGGTCAGCATGGCATCCGGGGCGGGGTTCCTGAGCGGCGCGACGGGTCCGGGTATCCCCGTCCGGGTTTTTGTAAACCGGTTTATCTGATGAAAACGGATAAACGGATGTGGGTTCTGTTGTCAAGCCGAAATGGAAAGGCGCGGCATGTGTCTTGCGGTATTTGTCTGCGCGGAGATTGGTCATTACAATGGGAGATGCAGTGGCGGAGTTTTCACGCCCTGGGCCTGAAGGTGCCGGACGCTGTTGATAAAGAAAAAAGGACCTACCATTCAGGATGTTGCGGATCGGGCGGGTCTTTCGAAGGCGGCTGTTTCGCGGTACCTGAACAAGTCGATCAGGCTTCCCCAGGAGACGGGCCGCAAGATTGACGAGGCTGTCGCAGCTCTGGGGTACCGGCGCAATTCGATTGCGCGGCGGCTGAGCAAGGGCGGGAGCGAGACGATTGGTCTCGTGGTGCCGGAGATTTCCAACACCTTCTTCTCCGAGATGGCGGAAGCGGTCGAGCAGACGGCTTCGGAGCGGGGCTATAATCTGATTCTGGGGATCAGCCGGAATCATCCGGACAAGGAGCTGGGATTTCTGCGCTGGATCGATGATTCGATCGTGGACGGTCTGCTGTTCGTGACGAATCGTCCGGATAATCGTCGTCTGCAGCTCGATATTCGTCGTTATGGTGCGGTGGTGCTTCTGGACGAGGATATTCCGGGCACGGCGCAGGACAAGGTGTTCTGTCACAATGTCGCGGGTGCGCGGGATGCGACCCGGTATCTGATCCGGACCGGGCACAGGCGGATCTTTCATGTGACGGGTCCGGTGTCGCTGATGAGTGTGCAGGAGCGGCTGGAAGGGTTCCGGCTGGCGCATGAGGAGGCGGGGCTGCCCTGTCCGGACGCGCATATATTCCATCATGACTACTCGCAGCGGTTTGGCCGTGAGGTGGTGGGGCAGATTCTGTCGCATCCGGTTCTGCCGGACGCAGTGTTCGCGGCGAGCGATTACATTGCGATCGGGATGCTGGAGGAGCTGAAGCGCAACGGGGTGCGGGTTCCGGAGGACATGTCGGTTGTGGGGTTCGATGACACGGCGCTGGCCTGTCTGGTGACGCCGAAGCTGACGACGATCCGGCAGGATGCGGCGGAGCTGGGGCGGATCGGGACGGAGCGGCTGCTGGATGCGCTGGCGCGTCCGGAGACGCCGCGCGGGGTGACGCGGATCGCGGCGTCTCTGATCGTGCGGGATTCGGTGCGCGACAGAAGGACGTGATTCATCGGGGGTGAACTGCGGTTTTTGCGGGTTGCGGGGTAAAGGTTGCCCTGATAATGCGACGCTCTCGCAACAACAGGTGCAGACAGGTCATGTTTTCCGTGCTGCGTCGTTCCTCGCGGTCTCCGGCAGTGCGGGGGCCGCTTCCCGAACATATCGAGGCGATCCGGCTGGGTGCGCTGAAGGGCGATCCGCTGGCGCAGGTGCAGTGGGGTCAGGCGCTGCTCGACAGTGACTATATGGACAGCGACCCGAAAGCGGCGATGGGCTGGTTTTCGATTGCGGCGGCGGCCGGGTTCGGTCCGGCGGAGAACATGCTGGGGCGATGTCATCATTTCGGGCGGGGGTGTCCGAAGGATCTGGTGCAGGCGGCGGTTCATTATGGCCGGGCAGCGGCGCTGGGAGATGAGTGGGGCCGGTATAATCTCGGGATTCTGACGCTGCGGGGGCTGGGGATGCCGGCGGACCGGGCGCGGGCTTTTGCGCTGTTCAGTGAGGCGGCGCGGAACGGTCATGCGAAATCGATGAACATTCTGGCGCGGTTTCTGGAAGAGGGCTGGGAGACGGAGCGCGATCCGGAGGCGGCGCTGGGGTGGTATCGCCGGTCGGCTGAGGGCGGGGATTATCGCGGGCAGCATAATTACGCGACGGCGCTGGCGGAGGCGGGGCTGGTTGCGGAGGCTCTGGGCTGGTGGCGGCGGGCGGTTGTGGAAGCGACATCTGACATTCTGCTGGCGATGGAGCGGTCGCTGATGCGGCTGGAGGCCGGGGGTGATGCGGGGCTGCTTGCGCGGGTGCGGGAGCGGCTGGCGGAGATGGGGATTGCGGCTCAGGGAAAGTGAGCTGGTGGTGCGTTGGGTGATGTGAACGGCCGGGCTCTGACGCGCCGGGGTGGGAGTCTGAGAGGGGGCGGCCTTCCCGGATATGCGGCGGCCTGGCGACGTTTCTCAGCGGCGCGGATGTAGTCTTCGCCAGCATGCATGTTTTTACTTTCGAAACAATATGGTGGTTCGGGGTGTCTGCAACCCGAAGTGGCGGTTTTCCGCGATTGTGAGGTCTTTATGCGTTAATCACAATGGTGTGATGTGTTAACTTTGAGATCTTAGCGCTGGAAATTTAAAAAAAAATAACTTAGACGTATTTTGTCTCGCCTGTAATTATCGTGTTAACAGAACGTATAATTAAATAGACTGAGACTTTTTTTGCGTCAGGCTAAAATTTGTTCCTATTACAGTACGATACAGGAGCCTGCTATGAGTGCGAGCAGCATATCTTTTCTTGAGACAAATGTGCCTAAACTAAGTAAACTTGTATCGTATATAGAAGAAATAGAAGAATCTGATATTTATAGTAATTATGGTCCTGTTAATACGCAGTTCGAAAAAAGCCTTGTGGAAAATAATTTCTCCGGTATCGGTGGCTGCGTTACTGTCTGTAACGCTACTATAGGTATCATGCTCGCACTCAAATACGTCACGCGGCATATCAGAAGTTCTGAGAAGCCTTATGTTCTCATGCCGTCCTTCACGTTTGCGGCTGCGGGACATGCGGTCATGTGGGCGGGGTTTACGCCGCTGTTCACGGATATCGATCCCGCGACCTGGGCGTCTTCCCGTGAGTCGGAGGGGGAGATGCTGGCGGCGTTCTCTTCCCGGATCGCGGCGATTTTCCCTTATGCGACTTTCGGAAATCCGATCGATCTGGATTACTATAACGGTCTGTCGCAGATGTACGACATTCCCATCGTCGTTGACGCAGCCTCGTCCCTGGGGGCGGTGGATCTGTCTTCCCGCCATTTTGGCACGGGGTTTCCGTTTCCGGTTGTCTTCTCCCTTCATGCGACGAAATCGCTTGGTGTTGGTGAGGGCGGGTTCATTTACTGTGCCGACACCACGGCGATCGCCCAGATGCGTGCGATGGGGAATTTCGGATTTGAGAAGAGCAGGCATGCGACGATCTGCGGCATCAATTCGAAAATGCCTGAGATCAGCGCCCTGCTCGGTCTGGAGGGGCTGAAGAAACTTGAGGAGATATCGGAGAAGAAATCGGAGATTGCCGGTCTTTACCGGACTTATCTGCCTGAGTTCGTTTTTCAGCAGCAGAGCGGGAAGCGTTCCACCTATCAGTTCATGCCTGTCAGGGTTCCCGGCGCGGATAAGGAGCGGCGTGGGCGTCTTCTCACGCTGATGGCGGAAAGCCGGATCGGCACGGCGTCCTATTTTTCTCCTCATCTGGCGGAGCAGCAGTATTTCTCTTCTTTCGGCGGGTCTGACAGTCTGCCGGTCACGGCGGAGGTTGCGTCTTCCATCATATCGCTTCCGGTTAAATACTCGATGACGGAAGGCGACATTGAGTACATCTCGTCCAGGCTCCGGATGAATATGCAGCGGGCCTTTAACTGAAAATCCTGTTTCTGTCGGGTTCCCGCGACCATGCGCGGGGAAGTGCCGCTTTTGAAAAATTTCGTCTGATGCGATCGGGAGGCACGCCGGAGTCGTCAGGCACGATCCGGGAGTCCTGCCATGACGCTGAATACCCCTGTGGGGAGTCTTCGTCAGGAGCGTTCATTTCGTCTTGTCATTGTCGGGGGCGGCCCTGCGGGAATGGCGACGCTTCTTGCCGCGCATTACGAGGGCCGTCTGAACGAGCTTCTTGATGCCGGGGTCGCCATCATCGAGCAGGGGGATGCACCGGGTGCGGGGGCGCTTGGTGATTATGCGATCAGTTCCGACAGCAGCGGGATGACGTTTGTCGACTGTCTTCGCGCGCCGGATGAGACGCCCCTGACGGCGCTCTGCGATCATCCTCTTACCCGTGGCCTTGCCGCGGCCGGGGAGGGCGCGGTGGCGCTGAAGGAGGCGGCGCGGTTTCTCGATCTGGTCGGGACTGTTTTGCGGAAAATGGTTTCGGAGCATGGAAACTGCGAGGTTCTTACCCGCCATACGGCGGCGGGTGTGACGCGCACCGCTGCCGGCTGGCGGGTGAAAGTTCAGGACCGTGCCGGCGGAATCCGCTTTCTCCGGGCGCGGAATGTGGTGTTGTGCACTGGCGCGCATCAGCCTCCGGAACGTCTGGCGACTGAATATCTGGGTGATTCGTCTCTGGCCGATTCGTCTCTGGTCGCCCTGTGCGGCGACAGACTTGTGCAGTCCGGCTATGTTCTGACCGATGAGGGGCTTGACGACATTCGTCGCCGTCTCGGTGGTATTTCCACACCCCGTATGGCCGTGATCGGTGGATCGACGAGTGCTGTTGCGGTCTGTCATGCCGTGCTCAACCGTCTGCCGGACGTGCGGTTTCAGGCAGGAGGCGTTTCGCTGCTCCATCGGCGTGAACTGCGTGTTTATTATCCTGACGCCGCCAGTGCGATCAGGGAAGGGTACACCGAATTTGGTCCGGACGACATCTGCGGTATCAGCGGCAAGGTGTTCCGGTTTGCCGGGTTCCGGCTCGACTCGCGGGAACTGGTGATGCAGGCGCGGGGTATCGGGGGACGTGCTCCTGAGCCCCGGCTGCGGCTTCATCGTCTGACGCCGGGCAAAGATCCTGAGGCTCTCCGGCTGCTTGCGGAGGCCGATGTGGTGGTGGCTGCGCTTGGTTATCGTCCGCGTGCCCTGCCGGTCAGCGATCTGGACGGCAGGCCGGTCCGGCTTATGGCGCAAAGAGGACCGCAGGAGCCGCTGGTGGATGACCGGTGCCGGGTTGTGACCGATGCCGGTGAGGCTCTGCCGGGGCTGTTCGGTCTGGGGCTGGCGGCCGGGTTCGTTCCGCGCGGCCCTCTTGGTGGGGAACCGAGTTTTCGGGGACAGGCGAACGGGCTGTGGCTCTGGCAGAAGGATGTGGGCGGTCTGATTGTCAGCGCTGTTCTGGGGCCTGTCGGCGGGGAGAAAGGTGTTACCGCTGCATCGTGTGGCAGGCCGGGTCAGAAGACGGTTGAACCGGTGTTCCTCAGTTCCTTGCCTTTGCGTCCGCCTGCGGCTTCCGGGCTTCTTTACAGCGTATAGTGGTGGGTTCGTAAAGACTGTCTTCACAAAGAATTTTGTGTTTTTCAATTATACAGAAGGGGTTTTTCGGGACTATGCCCTGAACCATACACAGGGATATGGTCCCCCCCCTTTTGATCCTGGTTTGTTAATTCGGATGGATGACGTGCTTTGCAGGTTCCGGAGGTATCCCGGTGACGGTTTATTATGCATCGGGAAAATGAGATGATGCCTCCGGTAATGCCTGGTCGTGATTATTCCTGTGCTGTTGTCGTGAAATGTTTTTCCTGGGATCCGTTTGTCGAACGGCAGCTGGTGCGGATGCAGGAGGTGGCTTCCGGCTTTGATGTTTATCTGTCGGTCGATAACACGAGTGGTGCTGTGAATCCGCCGCGACAGGATAATATCCTGATGACAAATCAGGCTGAAATGATCGCTCTGGGGCTGGCCGATCGTTATGAGAAAGGCAGTCTGCTCTGGTGGAATGCCGATTACACGCATTATCAGGTTTTTAAGAAAATACCTGATTACGACTATTATCTGTTCATTGAGTATGACGCCTGGATTCTCGGGGGCGTGCGTAAGCTGATGGATCGGGTCGTGGGGAGCGGGGCGGAGACCGTGACCCTTGTCCGTCGGGATATGAAGAACTGGTTCTGGACGAAGTTTTATCACGATCTTTATCCAGGCGAGTCCTGCCGTGGTTCTCTTAACTGCATCACGATTCATTCACGTAATGCGCTGGCATTTCTTTTTGAAAAACGGAAGGAGATGTCACGGCGGAAGGATATTCCCTTCTGGCCGCTGAGCGAAGTGGTGATTCTGTCCGAACTTGTGCCCGCGGGTTTCAGGTGTGGGTGCCTTTCGGAGTTTGGTGATATTTCCCGTTACGAGTGGTTTCCGCCGGTTCTGGAAGACGATCTGGATTTCAGTTCTGAGGCGGAGACGGCGTTTATTCATCCGGTCCTCGATCGCAGACGGTATATAAAAAGCCTTCTTCTGCACACGCATTTCGTGAAAGATTATTTTTTACCGGACAGTTCGCTGAGACGGGAACTGGGTCGGTTTCCCGGTGCCGTCCGTCCGTCGGAGATCGGCCGGGCGGCTCTGGTGCGCGGTGTTGCGCGGGTTGTTGAACGCGTTCGGGGCTACTGACAGGGGCCGGGCGGGATGGTCTGCGACGGGTTCTGCGGGTTTGTCATGTGGGGCGGTAATGCCGGTATGTTCGCCGGACGCTGGGAATGGCCTCCCGAAGGATGCTTTTGATGCCCAGTTCTTTTCCGTTGAGACGGAAATGATAATTGCTGATGACGTTCTTCATGACATCGACGGGATAGGTTTCCCTGAAGAATTTCAGTCCGTCGGTCCGGGCGATCGCGTCATGGAGAAAACTGCCGGTCGGAGGCGCGACATCTTTCCAGTAGCCCATTTTCACGAGGATGTTGTTGTAGAGGTGCATCATCGACGCCTGTGCGCACAGGGCGCGGCATTCTTCGCGATAGTCCGGCAGAAAGACTTTGAAGATCTCATTATGACTGATCGGATAGAATGTCGCGGGAGTGGACAGGGCGATGTCGTCCGGGCGGGCTGAGACCAGCCTGGTCAGCGCCAGCGGTCCGGTTTCTCCCCAGCGGAGATTGCGGCCCGTCATTCCCTTGATGTCGGTGATGAGGGCCTCGGTCAGTTCTGGTCCGGAGAGATAGAGAATGGCGCCGTTGATGTTGCCCTGTTCTTCGCGGACCACGATATCGTCGGGCAACGTGCGGGGCAGTTCCGAAAGCATGAGCATGTCGAGATCGACCCAGATGAGATTTTTCTGCCGGATCATCTCGTAGCGGAACAGGTCCGAGAAATGGCCGATGTCGGGCTTGCCGTTAAAGAAGAATTTCCGCGTCATATCCTCCGGGAGGATTTCGCCTGCGCTGGCTGTGGTAACGCCCGGGGGCAGGCCGGTGAGCGGGCTGTAGGAAAAGATCGTTATATCGTAACCGAATGACAGAACGGAGTTTGCGCAGGCCTGCTCCAGGGCGCTGAGCTGGCCGCCGTACCAGAAGGTTCCGAAATGTCTTTTGCGGGAGCTGCCTGCTGACATGCGACGACCTTTCCGTGCGTTTTTCGGTGAAAGCGGGATTGCTGAGAACGAGGGCGCTGAGACGGATCATGCTGATGCCGGGGCTGTCTTTGCCCGGTAACGTGTTGTGCTGTGCGGTTTTTTGCAGAAGCCGGAGGCTTTTGCGAGATATTCGGTTATTTTGTATTTTATTGAAGCGAAGGAAAGCAGGTTCTCTGGCAGTAAGGCAATGAAATTTTATCGGGAACACTGTTTTTTCGACCGGTGAGAAATATGGGCCTTCCGGCGACGGGGCCGGTGGTGCGGCGGGGCGGCTGATCAGGCGGCGGAGGCGTGGGAGCTGGTCAGATCTTTGCTGAAGCCGTCCGAGTTTTTCAGGAAGTCGCGGAGCTGTCTGAGGAAGGCCTGGACTTTGGCGGCGGAGTTCTGGCGGGGCTGCATGACGGCGTAGAGTTCGACGGTTTCGCCGTACCAGCCGGGCAGAACCCGGACGAGGCGGCCTGTGGCGATGTCGTGGTGGACGTCGCTAAGGAGCTTGGAGGCGATGCCGCGTCCGGCGACGGCCCAGTCATGGATGATTTCGCAGTTGGTGCTGGAAAGTTTCGGATTCACCGTGACGGTGGTGCTTTCGGTGTCGTTGCCGATGGCCCATTTGTTGATGACGGTCATGGTTTTCTGGCGGCGGATGCACAGGCAGTCATGGCTGGTGAGGTCTTCCGGGCGGGCGGGCGCGGGGCGGTTGCGGAGATAGGCGGGGGAGGCGCAGAGGACGCGGCGGGTGGTGGCGAGCAGGGTGGTGATGCTGCCTGGTGTGTTGGGCATTCCGAGGCGGATGCTGATATCCAGCCCGTCGGCGGCGTCGTGGATGCCTTCGCTGGCCAGGGCGAGACTGATGGCGAGCTGGGGATAGCTGTCGCTGAAGGATTCGATGAAAGGGGCGATCTGCCGGCGGCCGAGTTCCATGGGGGCGCCGACGGTCAGCGTGCCCTGGGGTTCGGATTCGGATGAGGTGATCTCGCTTTCCAGCCGGTCGATTTCGGCGACGATGTCGAGGGCCCGGTCGTAATAAAGCTGCCCGGCTTCGCTCAGGCGGAAGAGGTGGGTGGTGCGGACGATGAGGGTGACGCCGAGGCGGGCTTCGAGTTTGGCGAGCTTACGTGAGATGACGGCGGGCGAGCTTCCGGTGGCGCGGGCAGCGGCGGTGATGTTTCCGGCTTCGACCAGGGAGGTGAAGAACCGGAGATCGCTGACTTCGCCCTGCATTGAGTGTGCACTCCTTTTTGCGTTCAGTGAAAAAGCGTTTTACGCGCGCCGACGCTACCGGCCTCACCGATGTGTGAAGTACAACGCTCTTCAAAACAATGGGAGATCGGTCACGTGAGCAGCACCCTGGAAAAAGAAACCTCTGTAAGGTCCGGCCGGGATCAGCTTTCGGCGTTGCGTGTGATGTCTGAGGAGGCGCGTGGTGGCGTGGGTGAGGCGCCGGCCGGCGAAGAGAGCCGGGCCGGAGAGGGTCAGGCGGAAGGCCTGCGGGATGAGGCGCTGAAAGCGGCGCTGACGGGCACGTGGGAGCTGGTTTCCTATCAGGTCGAGCTGAAGGAGACGGGTGAATTTATCGATGCGATGGGGGATTCGCCGCGTGGGCGGGTGATCTTCACGCCGGATAACTGGGTTGCGTTCAATCTGGAGGGCACGGGCCGGCAGCCGGCCGCCACGGAGAGCGACCGGGCGGCGCTGATGAAGCGGCTGGTGGCGTATATCGGGCGGTACCGGATCGAGGGGAATCAGTGGATCACTTCGGTGGAGACGGCCTGGGCTCCGGAATGGGTCGGGTCCGAGCAGCGCCGGACGGTGACCACGGATGGCGAGTATGCGAATGTTCTGACCCCGTGGCGGCATATGCCGAACTGGGGTGACGGGAAGCTGTCGCGCAGCATCATCCGGTTTCGCCGGGCGCGCTGAGACGCGGGCTGGTGGTTCCGGCTTGTCCGGTGTTCTGAACAGGTTGCGGAGGTCGTGTGATCTTCGCGGAGTCCGGGTCTCGGTGCCCGGATTTTTTTGTGCCGGTGCTGAACTTGCGGGGCTCGGGGCATTGCTCTGCACGGCGGAGTGCCGGGATGTGCCACGCTCCTTCCTGCTCCCGTTATCGTCTGACAATCGGGGTCAAAGGGACAGAACCGTTCATAACAAACTGATGATGTTATGTTTTTTGCGTCCCGCTTATCTGTTCGCTTCAGTCAGCACTCAGCGATCAGTCTTTGAAAAAGTAATAAAAGTTTTTGGGTGCCGCCTTTTTTCAAAAAGGCGGCGTCTTCTGAAGCCTTCCGGAAAAAGCTTCATAAAAAACGTCTTTATGATTTGAGGATGTTTCGTAAAAATTTTTTGCGGCGATCCTTCAGATCGTGCTGAGCACGCCGCCATCGACGCGCACGGCGGCGCCGGTTGTGGCGGAGGCCTGGGGTGAGCTGAGATAGACGACCATGCTGGCGACTTCCTCCACGGTGGCGGCGCGGCGGATGATGGAGGAGGGGCGGTGTTCCATGACGAACTCGGCGGCGACCTCCTGCATGGATTTTCCGGATTTTTCCTGAGCGGGTTTCAGCATCTGCTCCAGGCCTTCGGAGAGGGTCGGGCCGGGGAGGACGGAGTTTACGGTGACGCCGGTTCCGGCGAGAGCCTCGGCGAGGCCGCGGGCGACGGAGACCTGGGCGGTTTTGCTGAAGCCGTAATGGACCATCTCGACGGGAATGTTGAAGGCGGATTCTGACGAGATGAAGATGATGCGGCCGTGGTTGTTTGTCTTCATGGCCGGGGCGTAGGCGCGGGAGAGACGGACGCCGGACATCACATTGATCTCGAAGAAGCGGGTCCAGTCTTCGTCGGGGATGTCGAAAAATTCTTTCGGTTCGAAAATACCAAGATTATTGATGAGGATATCGCAGGCCGGATGTGCTTTGACGAGGGCGGCGCAGCCTTCCGCGGTGCCGAGATCACCGGTGTAGCCGATGGCGGGAACGGGGCCGGCCTCCGAGACGGTTTTGACGGCGCGTTCGACGGCATCGGGGCGGCGGCCGTTGACGATGACCTGCGCGCCGGCTGTGGCGAGGCCTTTCGCGATGGCGAGGCCGATACCGCCGGTGGAGCCCGTGACGATGGCTGTTTTTCCTTTGAGGTCGATCAGCATGGTTTTCTCCTGTGAAGGCCTGAACTGGTGCGCAGGGTACACAAAAGCCGGGGATGTGCCAGGGGCGATCGGCCTTTCCGGATCATGTGCCGCTGACCCGCGCGCGATAATGTTCCAGAACCGGGGCGGCTCCATCGGATGAGAAAGCTCCGTTCAGGCCCTGCGCGGCGCCTTCGGCGGCAATGGCGGCGCGGGCGGACATTGTTTCTTCATATCGGGGGATGGCGGCCTGGTCGTGACTTGTCAGGGCTTCTGCGAGATCGGCCGCGTCGGCGAGGGCGAGATTGACGCCTTCGCCTGAGAAGGGGGACATCAGATGCGCGGCGTCGCCCAGCAGCGTCAGTCCCGGACGGCTCTGCCAGCGATGCCCGACGGGCAGGGCGTAAAGCGGACGGACCGCGATGAAGTCTCCTGTTTCCACAATTGCTTTTAACTCCGGCGCCCATTCCGCGAACGCCTCCTGCAGGGCTGTGCGCACCTGGTCCGGAGACCATGTCTGCCATTGCCGCGCCGTTGTTTTGGGCAGGCGCAGGCCGGCATATCCTCGAATATGGCTGAGGCCGTTCCGCTGCGTGATCAGGGCGCGGTTATCACCCACCGCGAACATCTTTCCGCTGCCGGTCAGCGCGTCGATTGTGGGATGGCGCCGTGTGTCGAAGCCCAGTTCGACCAGGGTGACGCCTTCATAGGCCGGGATGGCGTTGCTGAGCAGCGGGCGGACGCGGGACCAGGCGCCGTCGGCGCCGATCACGAGATCGAACTGCTCATGCCATCCGTCGCCGGCTATCGTAAAACCTTTTCCGGAAGAGGTAATTTCCGTAATCCGGCTGTTCCATCGGATCGTGCCGGGCGGGAGCGAGTCCAGGAGAATCTGACGCAGCGCCGTCCGGTCGATTTCGGGCCGGTCGTCGGCAGGGTCGTTACGGTCGAATAACAGGGTGCCATCGGTGTCAAAGAGACGGTCGCCCTGGTCTTCGGAGCGTGCGGCGGCGGCGAATTCGTTTTCCAGGCCCGCCAGACGGATTGCGTGCTGGCCGGTTTCGCTGTGCAGGTCGAGAGATCCGCCCTGGGGGCGTTCCGTGGCATGTGCGTCGCGCTCGAACACCACGGGGGAGAGGCCGCGCAGGTGCAGCAGTCGCGCCAGCATCAGGCCGCCGGGGCCGCCTCCGACGATTGCTGTCCGGTCTGTTGTCATACCATCGCTTTCTTAGTACATAGGTGCCTATGTATATGAATGCGGGAGGCTCTGCAATGAGTGTTACGCAATGAGTGAGGGCGAATGGGACCCGCTGCGTCATCCGGGTCATTATTTCAGCCGTATCGCACGGGGACTGAGCCACGCTGGCGATATGCGGCTGCGCGGGCTGGGGTTCGCGACGGCGCAACTGCCGGTGCTGGCGGCGCTTTCGGATGGCGGGCGGCTGTCGCAAACGGAACTGGCCCGTCGGGCGTCGGTGGAGCAGCCGACCATGGCGCAGATGCTGAGCCGGATGGAGCGCGACGGGCTGATCCGGCGCACGCCCGATCCGCGCGACCGGCGATCGAGTCTGATATCGCTGACGGAGGAGGCGCTCGGGCGGTTGCCTGCCGGTCGCGCGGTGCTGCGTCAGGGCAATGCCGATATGACGAAGGGACTGTCGCCGGAGGAGGTTGAGACACTGGTGTCGCTGCTCAGGCGGGTGCTGACGAATATCGAAGCAATGGAACGGTGAGAGACTGTTTCATAAGTCTGTTCATGAAACCTGCTCTAAATTATCAAGAAGTTTTTGGTGAAGCTTTTTTCAAAAAGCTTCAGAAGACGCCACCTTTTTGAAAAAAAGGGGGAACCAAGAAACTTTTATTAAAGGTTTCTCGGGAAGAGTTCTTCAGTCTTGGCTGAGACAGGCAGGTAGCCGGGACTTAAAAGATCATAACATCATCAATGTGTTATGAAAGTTTCTGTCTCTTTGAAGTTCTTGAAACAGCCTCTTATTTTAAGTCTTTTTGTGAAGCATCCTGTAAATCATATAAAAGTTTTTTGGTGCCGACTTTTTTCAAAAAAGCGTTGTTCTGTGAAGTTTTTTGAAAAAAGCTTCACCAAAAACTTCTTTGTGATTCGTCAGGATACTGCTGAGCAGGCTTTTGAAACGGTCGCCTGATATTCTGGCAGGCGGGCATTATCCGCGCCGGATTGTTCCGGTCCCGTTCACTGAGTGGCGGGCGGTGATGTTCCGGGATTGCCGGGAGAGATGTTCTGCTGGGTCCGGCTATGGCTGTTCGGGTCGTGATCCGGCGATCAGGATGTCGACCAGCCGTTTCGCGCTGGCTTCCCAGCCGGGATCGGCCACGACATTGGAGACGCCGACCAGCGCCCGGAGGAGGTCGAGCGGTTCCAGGTCCGGCCGGATGTCGCCGCTTTCGACTGCGCGCTGCACGAGGTTGCCGATCGCGGGCCGGATTACGTCGCCGGACGCGGCGTATAACGCGGATGTGCCGTTCACCAGGGAATTGACGGCGGGTGCGATCAGTTGTTTGGCGGCGATATAATCGACGAACACCAGCATCCACTGTCGCAGCGCCTCAACGGGCGTATGGGTTCCGGCGAGTTCCTGCGCGGCGTTCGCCAGCTTGTCGAGTTCCGAGCGGTAGACGGCTTCGATCAGGGCGTCGCGGTTTGGGAAATGGCGGTAGAGCGTTCCGATGCCGACGCCCGCGCGCCGGGCGATCTCGTCGAAGCGAACATCGGTCTCGCCGCCCTGAAACATATTCTTCGCGACCAGGATGAGCTTTTCGCGATTTCGCTTTCCGTCGCTCCGTGGTCGCCGCCGCGATGTCCGTTCTTCCGTCACCTGAAGCCTCTTGTTAAACGGAGGAAGTCTCCGTATAAGAATAAGCGGAGCATGCTTCCACATAACTCCTGAACGCACCGATCCTCAATGCAGGACCGCGTTATTAGAAGGGTGGAGACCATCATGACAGACTCATCCGGCGCAACACTGACGACCGAAGACGTGCTGAAAAATGTTTCTCTGGCGGGCAGGCGGGTTCTCGTGACCGGCACGTCGGCGGGGCTGGGCGTCGAGACCGCGCGGGCGCTTGCGGCTCATGGCGCTCATGTCACCGGCGCGGTGCGCGATCTGAAAAAGGCCGAGGCCGCGACATTCCAGGTCCGGGAGGATGCCGCGAAGGGGGGAGGCGCGTTCGGGCTGGTCGAACTGGATCTGGCTGATCTCGCCAGTGTCCGGGCCTGTGCTGACGGGCTGGTTGCAAAAGGCGAGCCGTTCGATCTCGTCATTGCCAATGCCGGCGTTATGGCGACGCCGCAGAGCTACACTAAAGACGGGTTCGAGACGCAGTTCGGCGTCAATCATCTGGGGCATTTCGTGCTGGTCAACCGGATCGCGGGGCTGATGCGGCCGGGCGCGAGGCTGGTGTGTCTGTCCTCGGCGGGTCATCGCTTCGCCGATGTCGATCTCGACGACCCGAATTTCCGGCACACGCCTTATGATCCGTTCGTGGCGTATGGGCGGTCCAAAACCGCGAATATTCTTTTTGCCGTGGCGTTCGACGCGCGGCATCGCGATCGGGGCGTGCGGGCCGCGGCCGTTCATCCGGGCGGGATTCAGACGGAGCTGGTGCGTTATATGGCGGCGGACGTGATCGACGCGATGGTCGCGCGGATCAGCGAGGAGGCGGCGTCACGGGGGCAGCCGCCTTTCCGGTGGAAGACGATTCCGCAGGGGGCCGCGACGTCGGTATGGGCCGGGGTTGTGGCGGCGGCGGACGCGGTCGGTGGCCGGTATTGCGAGAACTGCCATGTCAGCACGGTGGTCGCCGATGACACGCCGCTCGGTCTGCTGGATGAAGGGGTGCGGGCTTATGCGCTCGATCCCCGGCACGCTGAGGCGCTGTGGGCCATGAGCGAAGAAATGACGGGCGAGAAATTCTGATCCCTGTCATTCTGATTTCTGTCATTCTGTTGCCCATTCTGCTGTGCATGCTCCGTCCCCGACGTGCGGGGACGGAGCATGCCGCTCTCTTCCGCGCCTGCGCCTTTCCTGACGGATACTCACACCATTGCGTTTTATCTTCGTTCTGCCCTGTCTGATCGTTATCCTGAACTGGTTGTGGCCGCTGACGCTGCCGTTATGGCTGAAAGTGCCAGTGGCGATTTTGCTGCTTGTGGCCTCTCAGTATCATTACTGGTGCCGGCTTTCCTCGGGCTCCGTGTTTGCGCCCGAGTTCCCGCGCCTGCTGATCATTCTGTTCAACTGGGCGTTCGGGGCCATTCTGTTTCTGGCTCTTTTTCAGATCGCGCTCGATCTCGGCGCTCTGGCCGTGGCGTTGGGGCAGGGGCGGATGGTACGTATTCCCGACGGGGTGCGGAAGGCGGCTGGCGGGCTGGCCGGGCTGCTTGCGGCGGTCGGCGTCGCCAGTGCGATACGGGTGCCTCCGGTCAGGGATGTGACGGTGACGATTCCGGGGCTGCCGCCGGCATTTGACGGGTATCGGCTGCTGCAACTGAGCGACCTGCATATCAGCCGGCTTTTTCCGGCGGCCTGGACGCGGGCGGTTGTGGCGCGGGCCGGTGCGGCCGGAGCCGATCTGATTGTCGTGACCGGAGATTTCATCGATGGTTCCGTGAATATGCGGCGTGCCGATGTCGCGCCGTTGCGGGATCTGCGGGCGCCGGACGGTGTTTTCGCGGTTCCGGGCAATCATGAGTATTTTTTCGATTATGCCGGGTGGATGCGCCAGTTATCGGATCTGGGGATGCGGATGCTGGAAAATACTCACACCGTTATCACGCGCGGGGGCGCGCATCTGGTCATTGCCGGTGTGACCGACCTGTCCGCGCCCGGACATGGCCATGCCGGTCCGGACCCTGACGCGGCGCTTGCGGGCACGCCGCCGGGAGCGCCGGTGGTGCTGCTCGATCATCAGCCGCGCAACGGGCGTTCGGCGGCGGGACGTGGCATTGCTCTTCAGCTTTCGGGGCACACGCATGGCGGCATGATTCCGGGCCTCGATCGTCTTGTTGCGCGGGGGAACAACGGGTTTGTGTCCGGACGTTATGATGTGGGCGGCATGACGCTCTATGTCAGTAATGGCACCGGGCTGTGGCCGGGTTTTGCGCTCCGGCTTGGGAGACCGTCGGAGATGACCCGGTTTTCCCTGCGGCGGGGGTGATTGTGGCCGGGGGTTTTTCTCCGGGTAACTGAGGGTCATCGCTGAATCGGATCGGGTGAGGGGCGGGGCTCTGCTTTTCTCTGTTCAGAGACGGTTTCAGAAGCCTTCCCGCGCAGTATCCTGATAAAACATAAAGAAGTTTTTGGTGAAGCTTTTTTCAAAAAGCTTCAGAAGACGCCGCCTTTTTGAAAAAAGGCGGCACCCAGAAACTTTTATTTTTTATCTTACGAAGGTTTTTGAAGCGGCTTCTTGCAGCGCATGCGGGCCGGTGCCGCAGGCGTTGAGGAGGGTTTCGGGGCGGAAAGGGGCGTGTTCGGGCCAGGTGCCGCAGGCGTCGGCGACGGCGTTGGCGAGAGCGGGGGCGAGGGAGGACATGCCGACTTCGCCGATGCCGCGGGAGCGGGCCGGGTCGGCGGGATCGAGTTCCTCGTAAGCGAAGATGCGGACGGTTTCGGGGATGTCGGCGATGGTCGGGAGCATGTAGCTGTCGAAATTCTGTGTCTGGCTGTGGCCGGAAACGAAGGGCGTGTTTTCCATCAGGCTGAATCCGGTGGCCTGGAGGAGGGCGCCTTCCATCTGGCCCATATAGCCGGCGTGGCTGAGAACGGGGCCGGCGGCGGAGTGGAGTTCGGTGTCGGTGACGCGGATCTGGCCGTCGGCGAGGGAAAATTCGATGCGGGCGATGACGGCGCCGCCGCAGAACAGGAAGCGGGCGTTGTCGCGGGTCCAGCGGGCGGCAGGGATGGCGCTGTGGAAGCTGGCTTCGGGCAGCGCGTCCGGGCAGGTGGCGGCGAGTTCGGCGTAGGACATCAGCGGGGCGTTGTTGCCGGTGGCGCTGTGGATGCCGCCGGGGCCGGGGCGCAGCTCCGATGCGGGGCGGCCGAGTGCGGCGGAGGCGGCGGTGAGGAGCTGTTCGCGGAAGGGAATGGCGGCGCCTTCGAGGCCGAGAAAGGCGGAGATGGAGCCGCGCGAGGCGGAGGTGGAACCGGAATCGAGAGCGATATCGGTGTCGCCGGCAAGGGGGGCGACGTCCTCGGGGGTGCAGCCGAGGGCGCGGGCGGTGACGGTCTGGAGCACGGCGACGACGCCCTGGCCCATTTCGACGAGGTCGGCGGCGGCCTCGATTTTACCGTCCGGGCGCAGGCGGAGGCGGGCGGCGGCGGGGTCGGGGAGCTGCGAGCCGAGGCCGTTGCCCTGGTAGATGAGGGCCATGCCGACTCCGGCTGTGACGGCGCGGTCCGGAAGGTGGCCGCCCGAAAGATGGTCGGCCGAGAGGTGTCCGCCCGAAAGATGACCGCCCGACAGGTATCCGCGGGGCGTGGTCCAGAGCGGGCTGGCGGAGGCGGCGCGGAGCATTTCGGCGACGTTTTCGGAGGAGGCGACCTGGTGGCCGAAGGCGCCGGGATCGCCGGGGCGGCGGAGGTTGCGGGCGCGGATGGTGACCGGATCGAGGCTGAGTTTCGCGGCGAGGCGGTCGATCTGGGATTCGAGGGCGAAGTTGACCTGGTTGGCGCCGAAGCCGCGAAAGGCGCCGGTGACACCGTTGCTGGTATAGGCGAGGCGGCCTTCGATGTGGTGGTTCGGGATGTGGTAGGGGCCGCAGGCGTGTTCGACGGCGGTGTCGAGAACGGCGGGGGAGAGCGAGGCGTAGGCGCCGGAATCCGCGATGAGGTCGGCCTGGTGGGCGAGGATGTGGCCTTCGGCGTCGCAGCCGGTGCGCATGTGAATCCGGAAGGGGGCGCTTTTCTGGCCGGCGATGACGGACTCGCGGCGTTCGAGACGGAGGCTGACGGGCTGGCCGGATTTCAGGGCGAGCAGGCAGAGCGCGGGCTGGACGGTGAGGTCGTCCTTGCCGCCGAAGGAGCCGCCGGTGGGGCCGGAGACGACGCGGATGCTTTCCGGATCGCGGGCGAGGATGCAGGCGAGCTGGTGGCGGTCGCGCAGGCCGTATTGCGAGCCGGCGTAAATTTCGAGGATTCCGTCTTTTCGCTGTCTGGCCCAGCCGCCTTCCGTTTCCATATAGGCGTGCATCTGGCGGGGCGTGGTGTATGTGGCCTCGACGATGACGGCGCAGCGCTCCCAGACGGGGCCGGGATCGCCGTGGATGATGGTGGCGCGGGCGCAGAGATTGCCGTCGGGGTGGTCCGGATGAAGAAGGGGGGCATCCGGCGCCAGGGCCTGAACGGGGTCGCTGACGATGGGTAAGTCTTCGTATCGGACACGGATTTTCGCGAGGGCGGCATCGGCCTGGGCGGGGGTGTCGGCGGCGATGGCGGCGATGGCCTCGCCGGTATAGCGGACGCGGTCCCGGGCGAAGACGGGCTGATCCTGGCGGACGATGCCATAGGCGTTGTCGCCGGGGATGTCGCGGGCGGTGACGATGGCGCGGATGCCGGGCATGGAGTTCGCTTCGGAAACATCCAGTTCGGCGATGAGGGCGTGCGGAACCGGCGAGCGGAGGATGCGGGCGGCGAGCAGGGGGGAGCCGTCGGGCGTGTGGCGGCGGTCGGTGTGAAAATGCGGCTCGCCGTGGACTTTGGCGGCCATGTCGGGGCGCTGATGAGGGGAGGCGGGACGGGTGAGTTCGGTTTCCGGAGGAAGCGGCAGCAGAGGCTCTGGGGTGTGCCGGGTGTGTTCGGGGGGCACGGGCAGGGCGGCGGGGCCGCCGAGGGTGAGGGCGAGGGTGTTGGCGGCGACGCAGGCGCGCCAGGCGGCGGAGCGTTTCAGGTCGCCGGTGGTGCGGATTTCATGGAAGACGCGCTGACGGAACTGGCGCCAGTCGATGGCGTCGGGGGTTTGTCGTGCGAGCCAGGCTTCCGTGTCCGGCAGGCGTGCCGGCGGGGTGGGGCCGCCGCCTGCGGCGAGGCGGATGGAGCGGAAGCGGTTGCGCGGGCCATGCTCGACGAGGCTGGCGATGGTGATGGCGGAGGGGGAAAAGCTTTGTCTGAAGCCGGTTTTTCTGAATCCGGTGAGGGCGGCGGGTGCGAGGGGCGGGAGGCTGATGCCGGTGATGAGGCCGCGCGGGGCGGCGAGCCAGCGGGCGAGGGGCAGGGTGTGTTCCGTGTTCTGATCGCGAAAGATGACGCTGGCGTCGAGCACGAGCAGGGCGGGGAGGGTGCAGCCGGTTTTTCCGCCGATCTGGCCGCCGAGGGTCGCGAGGCGGCGGATGGAGGGAGCGGCGACGCTGGCGGCGGCCTGGCGGAGCAGGGCGGGCAGGTGGGAGGCGCGTTCGATGGTGGCGAGGGAGACGCCGGCGCCGATCCGGTCCGGGGTGCAGGTCCGGAAATCCTGGTCCTCGATCAGGGAGAGATCGATCAGGAGATCGGGGTGGGGCGCGCCGGCCGCGCGTTCGGTTTCGATGGCGGTGCCGCCGGCCGAGAGGTGGGCTCCGGGGCGGGTCAGGGCGATGGCGGCGTCGTGCAGGGTTGTGGGGCGCAGGAAAGTGGGGCGGGTCAGCGTTTTCATGGCGCGGGCGGCGATCCGGATGCGGACGGGGACCCGGACGCGGGCTGGTCCGGAAGGGTGATGCGGCAGACGCAGCGGCGGTCTCCGCAGAGGATGTGTTCGGTGCGTTCGATGGTGGCGTCGTCGGGGAGGCAGGATCTGAAAACGGCGAGTTCCGCCGCGCAGAATTCGACGCAGTGGCCGGCGGCGTCGCGGATGGGGCAGTGGTTTTCGATCAGGTCGAAGGAGCCGTCCGGGTTGCGCTGCCAGTCCGCCATGTAGCCTTCCTCGCTACGGAGGCTGGCGAGGCGGGCGATCCGGTCGGCTGGGTGGGTGAGTCCGGAAAGCTCGTTGCTGTAGCGTTGTTTGTCTTCGGCTTCGCGGAGGCTGATCAGGCGTGAGAGGGCGGTCTCGCCGAAGGTCTGGCGGATGGCGTGGAGCATACGGGTGGCGAGGTCGGCGTGGGCGTCCGGAAACTGCGCGGCGGCGGCGGGGGTGAGGGACCAGATATGGCGGGGGCGGCCGACTGTGCCGGGCGCGCTGGTTTTTCTGACGAGACCGCCGGCGGCGAGGCGGCTGAGCTGCTGGCGCACGTTTTCGGTCGAGGTGCCGAGGCGCAGGGCGAGGTCGGCGGTGGAGCGATCGCCTTCGCGTTTCAGCAGTGAGAGGATCGGGTGTGGTCCGTGGGGCGTGTCCGGGTTGTTTCGTTCCGCATTGTCGGAATGCGTGCCGGTCGGGGCGGTTCTGTTGCGGCCTGTTCTGTTTGTCGCCGTTCTGTCCGGGGCTGCCCTGTCCGGGCCGGTCCTGCTCTGGTCGGTTCTGTTCTGGTCCGTCCGGTGCCGGTTCGTTCTGCTCTGGCCCGTTCTGTTCCGGACTGTCCTGTCCGGGTTCGTGCTGTTGCTGTCCGCGCTGCTCATGACTGCCCCGTCTGTAACGTTCTGTCCGTAATGTTCTGTCTGTCTCTGCCGGGGGGGGCATTGCCGGCGCCTTGTGTCATGCCGGCCCCGGTTCTGGCAGCCCCGATCCTGCCGGCACCAGTCCTGCCAGCCCCGGCCTTGCCGGACCGGGGGCGGCTTTGCTCCGGCCGGGGCGGTTCGGGGTGTGCGGTGTTCCTTCGACTATCCGGAATAAATCTGTTGCGGTGATTAAACAATATCGGCATTGGATAATTCTTTCCGGTGACTTTTCGTTTCCGTCGGGGGATGATGTCGTTTCCGGTCTGTTGCGTATGCGGTCTGTTCCGCGCGCGGACGGATCGTGTTGTGCCTGGCGGGGGCCGGGCTGTGCATTTTCGGGGGGAGTGCCGATGTCCGATGCGCCGGTCAGTGTGACGCCGACGGTATGGCTGTGTGAGATCGACGAGATTCCGCATCCGGTCAGGCTGTTTGTCTATGCGCTTCAGCATGTGATGGTTCTGTATGCGGGGACGGTGGCTGTGCCGCTGATTGTGGCGACGGCGCTGCATCTGCCGCCCTTGGATGCGTCGGCGCTGATCTGCGCCAGTCTGGCGACCTCGGGGATTGCGACGCTGATACAGGTTCTGGGTCTGCCGGGGATCGGGTCGCGGCTGCCGGCGATTCAGGCGACATCCTTTGTGTGTCTGCCGCCTTTGCTGACGATCGGTCACAGCTACGGGCTGCCGGCGGCGTTCGGGGCGGCGATTGCGGCGGGGGTGATCACGTTTCTGATGGCGCCGGTGGCGGGGCGGGCTCTGTCGGTGTTTTCGCCGGTTGTGATCGGGACGGTGATTCTTTCGATCGGGCTGACGCTGGTTCCGGTTTCGCTGAACTGGAGTGTGATGACGGTGCCGGGGCTGGGGACGGGGGCCTCGGTTGCGGTGGCTGTCGGGACGGCGGCGCTGATTCTGCTGTTTCAGCGGTTTCTGTCGGGAAGTCTGCGGTCGGCGGCGATTCTGGCGGGCATTGCGGTGATGACGGGTCTTCTGAGCGTGACGGGGCATGCGGACTGGGCGCCGCTGGCACGGGCGGACTGGCTGGGCTGGATCCGTCCGTTTCATTTCGGGGTTCCGACATTTCATCTGGCGCCGGTTCTGGTGATGGTTCTGGTGATGGCGGTGACGCTGGTGGAGACGACGGGCAACTGCATGATTCTGACGCGGGCGCTGAATGTGCCCGATCCGCATGAGCGGATTGTGAAGGCGTTTCGGGCGGACGGGCTTTCGACGGCGATTGGCGGGATGTTCTGTGGGGCGCCTTATTCGACGTTTTCGCAGAATACGGGCCTGATTCTGCTCTCCGGGGTCGCGAGCCGGTTTGTTGTGGCGGCGGCGGGCGTGCTGCTGATTCTGCTGGGGGCGTGTCCGAAGCTGGGGGCGGTGATTTCCTGTGTTCCGCTGCCGGTTCTGGGCGGGGCTTCGTTTTTCATGTTCGGGATGATCAGTGTGGCGGGCATTCAGCAGATGCAGCTTGCGGATCTGCGGAAGGACGGGAACGCGATTACGGTGGCGCTCGGTCTGGGGGTGAGTCTGCTGCCGGTGATCCGTCCGGAGCTGTTCACCACGCTGCCGCCGGCGGTGCAGCTTTTTGCGGCGAACGGAACGGTGCTGTGCTGTCTGGCCTGTCTGGTGATTCAGTTCGTGTTTCGGCGCGGGGCGGCCGGGTGAGCGCCGGGGCGGGTCCGTTTTTTTTCTCTCCGCTGAGAAATTCAGAGATTTTGCGATGACGCTTCTGGTCAACGGGGTTGTGGCACCGGAGCCGGACGATCCGGACATGTCGCTGGTGGATTTTCTGCGCGGGGTATGCGGGGCGGTGTCGTGCCGGCCGGCCTGCCGGGTCGGACGCTGCGGGGGCTGCATGGTGCTTCTGGATGGGGAGGCCGTGAATGCGTGTCTGATCCGGATGTGGCGTCTGGATGGCCGGGATACGGAGATTGTGACGCTGGAGGGGATCGGGCGGTATCCTGAGGGGCGCATTCTGCAGGAGGAGATGATCGCGCATACGGCGTTTCAGTGCGGGTATTGCGCGCCGGGGTTCATCATGGCGGCGCTGCCGTTTCTGATCGGGGACAATCCGGAGGCCGGCGAGATTCCGGTGGTTCTGGCGGGGAATATCTGCCGGTGCACGGGGTACCGGTCGATCGGGTATGCGCTGGAACGCGCGGTAAGCCGGGTGCGGGCTGAGCGGGGCGGGTGCAGGGCGGATGAGGCGGCTGCCGGGTGAACATCCGGGGGCATGAGACTGTATCGTTGTCACTTTACTGTGAGGAATGCCTGTAAAATCCTGTGTCTTGACGAGGATCAATGGTCCCTGTCTCCATCTGGACATACTTTGTCATAGTTTTCAGCGGATGCAGATCAGGAGACACCCAATGACCGATCTTCCCTGGCACGACTCAAAATCCGAAGCTCCCGAGCCGATCCGTGGCGACAGGGGGGCTTCCATTCTCGGGCCGCGCAATCTTCCTCGTGAACGCGAGGTTCCGGATCTTCTGGCCTCTCCGGACACGGATGCCGGAACCATTCCCAATCTGAAATTCTCTTATGCCGACGCGCGGAATCGTCTGGGCTCCGGAGGCTGGGCGCGGGAGATCACCATTCGCGAGCTGCCGGCGGCCACGACGCTGGCGGGGGTGAACATGCGGCTCAAGCCGGGCGGATACCGGGAGCTGCATTATCACAAGGAAGCTGAATGGGGCTTCATGATTGCGGGCAAGGCGCGGGTGACGGCGCTGGATACCAGCGGGCATCCTTTTGTGGATGATGTCGAGGCCGGGGATATCTGGAATTTTCCGGCCGGGATTCCGCATTCCATTCAGGGGCTTGGCAATGAGGGGTGCGAGTTTCTTCTTGTCTTTGACGACGCCAATTTTTCCGAAAACGAGACATTTCTGATCAGCGACTGGTTCGCGCATACGCCGCGGCATATTCTCGCCAAGAATTTCGGCGTGCCGGAATCCGCTTTTGCCAATCTGCCGACGGATGTTGAAAAAACCCGGTGGATCTTCAGCGGAACCGAACCGACGGTTGCGAAGGAAGATGCGATCAAATGTCCGCAGGGGCCGTCGCCGATCCGGTATACGCATCGTTTTCTGAAGCAGGAGCCTGCGAAAGCGGCTGGCGGGACCGTCCGGGTTGTGGATTCACGCAATTTTCCGGCGGCTTCGACCATTGCGGCGGCGATCAATGTTGTCGAGCCGGGGCGGATGCGTGAGCTGCACTGGCATCCGAACAACGACGAGTGGCAGTATTTCGTTCGTGGCCGCGCGCGTATGACGGTTTTCGCTTCCGGCGGTAAGGCGCGGACGTTCGATTACTGTGCGGGCGATGTGGGGTATGTGCCGCTCGGGATGGGGCATTATCTGGAAAACATCGGCGATGAGCCAATGGTTTTTCTGGAGGCTTTCAAGAGCGATCACTTTGCCGATTTCTCGGCCAATCAGTGGCTGGGTCTGTCGCCGCGTCAGATGGTGAAAGAGCATCTCAATCTCGATGATGAGACGCTGTCGAAACTGCGTCAGGACAAACCGCTTATCGTCTGATGACTCCTCTGGCGCGTTCGGCCCTGCGCGTGATCGCGCTGGGGCTGGTGGCCGGTTATGTTGATGCCGTGGGGTATGTGGAGCTTCACGGCATTTTCAGTGCCGCTATGACCGGCAATTCGACGACATTCGGCGTTGTTCTCGCGGAACGGAACTGGGCCCGGGCTGCTGTTGTCGGGACGGTGCTGGGTCTGTTTTTCGCCGGCGCTTTTGCGGCCAGTCTTCTGCGCCGGTCCCTGCGGGCATATCGTCATGAATGGCTGTGGATTGCGGGGCTGCTGATTCTTGCCCAGTTCGTGCACTGGTCTCATTCCGTCCGGACCGGTTCCACGCTGGAGACGCTTTTTCTCACGGTCGCCATGGCGATGCAGGGGGAGGTTCTTTCGCGCTTTTCCGGTGTGTCTGTCCAGACGATTGTCGTAACAAACAATATTGTGAAATTTGCTGACAATATTGCCGGTTTTCTCTGTGGTCTGAAAAACAGGAAGTCTGCATTTTCTCTGGCGTCCGCGTTGCCTGGCCTCGCCTGGGGAAGCTGTATCGCCGGGGCTTTTCTCTCCGTTCCGGTGCGGCATGCGACATCGGGCTTTTTTCTGTTCCCGGTCCCGGTTCTGGCGGCGCTGTCGTTTCTGTGGCCGGATGAGGCGGAGAAGACGGGCTGACCGGGTCGGTTAAATTTAAAAGGCTGTTTCAGAAGCCTTAAATGCACAAAGATTCTGATAGCAAACTGATGATGTTATGGGTTTTTGAGTTCCGGTCGTCTGTTTGCATTTAGCCAGGATCAAAGACTACTGCGCGATAAATCTTTGGAAAAACAATAAAAGTTTTTGGTGAAGCTTTTTTCAAAAAGCTTCAGAGAACACCGCCTTTTTGAAAAAAGGCGGCACCCAGAAACTTTTTGTAATTTACACGTGGTTTCGTGGGAAGGTTTTCGGAGCCTGGGTATGATCGGCATATCGGGGCAACGTCCGTGCTGATTTTCTGTTAGCGTCATTCTCCGGCGTCGCGGAGCAGGGGCCAGGTGGATATCCATTCTTTGTCGTGTAACCGGGTTCTGTAAATGCTCTTCTTCTCGCAGGAAAAATGTGGTGTCGGGCGCAGAATCAGGTTCAGCAGATCGGCCGCCCCGAATGGTGCGGCGATCTGGCAGCGGTCGCTGGCGTCACGTCGTGCCGCGATGGCGGTTGCGGTTTCGGGCCAGTATCGCATGGCGTCGACGGCTGACAGGTAGGGGAGGTCGCCGTTTCGTTCGTGCATTCTCGCCTGGTTTTTGACGGACCATGAAACGGCGGGCTCTTTTGCCTGAAGGATTGCTTCGAGGCGGCGGTCTTCTTCGGGGGCTGTGCGGTCCGGATCGAACCAGATCACATCGATGTCGCTTCCGGGTGGGGACGCCGGGCGTTGGTGCAGGTGGTCCCAGACCGCATTTCTGACAAAACCCGCGCCGATCCAGCAATCGGGGAGGTTCAGTGACCGGACTGCTCCGAGAAGACGCCAGCGCAGCGGATCGGTGCGAAGAAGCGTGCTTATTTTACTCAGAGTGTCCATTGCCCGCAGTTTACAGCGTGTTGTCAGTCAGGCCAGCCTGAAGCCGGCTTTATGCTGTCGGGCAATCGGTGATTTCTGCTTCCTGCTATGTTGAGAGGTGGCCGGAGACGTCCGGGTGAGTTGAGTGACAGTCAGCGGGAGCGGGTCAGGGATAGTCTTCCGGGTCTGCGCTTTCGTATCGCTCAGAGTCTCCACCGGACGCGTCTGGTCTGCTGCTTTCACGTCACCGGAGAGGATGGCATTTTTTTGCTGTCGTGTTTCATCGTCTTTTCCGTGCAAGGGATAAAGACGCATGAGAGAAAGCGACACGGCATGGTATTTCTTACATCGGCCGGCAGGTCGCTGCCGTGGTCTTCCTCTCAGAGACTGTTCCGTAATAACGGAATGGAATAATAAACAGAAGTTTTTGGTGAAGCTTTTTTCAAAAAGCTTCAGATGACACCGCCTTTTTGAAAAAAGGCAGCGCCCAAAAACTTTTTTTAATTACATGAGGTTTCACGGGAAGGTTTCTGGAACAGTCTCCTGGTTATGGTGAGGGAAGACGGATATGCCCGGCAGTCCGGATCGAAAAGGACGCCGCTCAGGCAGCGGCATTGACCGGGACGATGTCGATCAGCTTTTTGTTGACGAATTCCTGTATTCCCAGTGAGGATAGTTCCCGCCCGTAACCGGATCGTTTGATGCCGCCAAAAGGAAGATCGGCGCGGGTCCAGGTCGGGTGGTTGATGAAGACCATACCGGTTTCGATCCGTGCGGCCACTTCGGCGCCGTGGGCGGTGTCGCGGGTGAAGACCGAGCCGCCCAGGCCGAAAGGGCTGTCATTGGCGATTTTTATTGCTTCGTCTTCGTCGCTGACGCGGAAGAACATGGCGACGGGACCGAACAGTTCCTGATGGTAGACCGGGTTGTCCGGTTTCAGGTCGGTAAGAATCGTCGTTTGCATGAAGGCGCCCTGAGCGGGGGGCACGGGACCGGCTTTCAGAGCCTTCGCGCCGTGCTGAACGGCCTCTTCCACCTGCTTTCTGAGCTGGTCTGCGGCGGCCTGCGATGACATCGGGGGGACTTCCGTTGCGTCGTCCATCGGGTCTCCGGGACGCATTTTTTCGAGAGCCTGCTGAAAGCGGGAGAGAAACTCATCGGCGATATCATCCATGACGATGATCCGTTTCGATGCGACGCAGCACTGGCCCCCGTTATTCATCCGGCCCCAGACCGCCCATTTAACGGCCTGATCCATATCGGCGTCGGACAGGACGATGAACGCGTCGCTGCCGCCGAGTTCCATCGTGGTCTTTTTCAGATTCATTCCGGCCCGCGCGGCGATTTTAGCGCCTGCGCCTTCGCTCCCGGTCAGGGCGACGCCGACGATACGCGGGTCATCGATCAGGCGTTCGAGCTGTTCGTGGGTCGCGTAGAGGTTGGTGTAGAGGCCTTCGGGAGCGCCGGCGGAGAGAAACAGGCGCTCGAACGCGGCGGCGGATTGCGGAACGTTCGAGGCGTGTTTGACCATGACCGCGTTGCCGGCCATGAACTGCGGCCCCACGACGCGGGCGAGCTGATAATAAGGGAAGTTCCAGGGTTCGATCGCCAGGACGATGCCCATGGGCTGGCTGATGATCATCGCCTGATCGCCTCGTCCGGCGAGGTCGTCCACTTTCTGCGGGGCGAGGAATTCCTCCGCGTGATCCGCGTAATAATCGAGGATCGATGCGGACAGTTCGACTTCGGCCTGACTTTCGCGAAATAGCTTGCCCATTTCCAGTGTGAGCAGGCGGGCGTAATCGTCTGTCTGTTCACGGAGAAGCTGTGCGGCTTTTTTTACGATGGTGCGACGGTCCGCGAAGGAGGTTGTGGACCAGTTTTCGTATGTGGACTGTGCCCGATCGAGACATGCCGACAGTTCGGTGTCTTTGAGATCGGGAAATGTCGCCGTGGTTTCGTTGGTATAGGGATTGACTGTTTTATAAGCCATGATGACCTCCATGATCGGCGGAGCGGGGCGGCCTGTTGCGCGGCGCCGGTGTTGCGACGCCGTGCGTCACCTGTGAGCCCGTTCCGAAAATGGTGTTATCCGGACTGAACGCCGGCGGGAGCGGAAAGTTTGACGCGGCGTGTCGTCATCTGGCCGGTTTTGTTTCTGATCCGCATATCCCCTGAAAATCAGGGAGAAAATATCATATCATGTGGGAAAATTCAGATCCCGGACACGCTGCGCGCTGACTGACGACACGCTCTGGTGCAGTTCTTCAGTGATCCGGTTACTGTTCGCGATGTGGCTGGCGGCGGTTCGTTCCTGTCAGGGAATTCGCCGAAGGAATGGCTGTTTTCCGTGCTCAGAGACGGTTTCAGAAGCTTTTTCGCGCAGTATCCTGATAAATCATAAAGAAGTTTTTGGTGAAGCTTTTTTCAAAAAGCTTCAATGACGCCGCCTTTTTGAAAAAAGGCGGCACCCAAAAACTTTTATTTTTATCTCTTTGAGGCGTTTGAAACAGGTTCTTACTTTATATCGTGCATGATGGCCGCGATATGGTGTGCGTAGAGCGCGCCGATTGCTGCTGAGGTGAGCCGGTCCTGGACGCTGTCGGCACGGCTGGTGAGAATGACCGGGACGCGGGCGCCGAGCACGATACCGGCGGAGGCGGCGCCGCCCATGAAGATCAGGTTCTTGGCCAGCATGTTTCCGGCTTCGAGATCCGGGACGACGAGGATCTGCGCGCGGCCGGCGACGGGCGAGGCGATGCCTTTGATCCGGGCGGCTTCGGGGTCGATGGCGTTATCCATGGCGAGCGGACCGTCCAGCACGCCGCCTGTGATCTGGCCGCGTTCCGCCATCTTGCACAGGCTGGCGGCGTCGACGGTGCTGGGGAGTTTGCTGTTGATGATCTCGACGGCGGAAAGGATCGCGACGCGGGGCGCGCCCAGACCGAGGCCGACATGGAGATCGATGGCGTTCTGGGTGATGTCCCGCTTTGTATCGAGATCGGGAAAAATGTTGATGGCGGCGTCGGTGACGAAGAGAAGATCGTCATAACGCGGGGAAGCGAGCAGGAAGACGTGGCTGATGCGGCGCCCGGTCCGGAGGCCGCCTTCGGAGGAGACGACGGCGCGCATCAGGATGTCCGTGTGCAGGCTGCCTTTCATCACGCTCTGCACGCGTCCGTCGCGGGCCATTGCAACGGCTTTCACGGCGGCTTCCACGTCATCCGGCACGTCGACAATCTCGCTGTCCGCGAGGTCCAGTCCGGCGGTTTTCGCGGTCTCCCTGATTTCGGCGGCCCGGCCGATGAGGACGGGATGAATGAGACCGTGCGCGGCGGCGGACAGGGCGCCTTCGAGGGCGTGGGCTTCACGCGGCCAGACGACGGCTGTCGCCACTTTCGGGATGCCGGCTGTGCGGCTGACCAGGTTTTCGAAGACATGATGGCTCATGCCCGTCCGGACGGGTGGCGGCTCCGAGGCGTCATGAATGAACTGCTGGGCGGCGGACACCGGACTGTGCGCGGGCGGCGTTTCCGGTTTTGTCTGCTCCATGACGGGATGGCTCCGTTTTCTGCCTCAGAGATTTGCTGGAGGGTGAGTATAGACGGAACTGTCCGTGCGGCGAGCGCCGGGGTCCGGTGGTCACGGTAATCTGACAGGGACGGGTCTGTGATCGTCCGGTTCACCGTCCGGGACGGGCTGCCTTTGTTTCAGGCGGTGTCATGGTTCATTGTGAGGCTGGCGGGGCAGGTCCGGCGGGCAACCGGAAGGGCCTGCGTTCCGGCGGGACGGTGCGCCTGGATGGCGATGCATCGGCGTGGCGCCGGGGTATGACATCCGGGGCATGGCACCGGAGGCGTGCCATAGAGGGCGTGCCAGAGGGGAACAGGAGGGCGGAGTGCTCGTTCATGAAGGGGCCGAACGGAACGCGGTGATCGATCGCCGTCTCGGCTGTTCGCTTGCCGCGATTGCCGGGGCGGTCAATGCCGCGGGCTTTCTGGAGGTTGGTTATTATTCCGCCAACATGACCGGCAATGTGTCCGCTCTGGCGACGGGGCTGCATGAGGGGCGTTTCGGTCTGGTGGCGTCCTGTCTCGGTCTGATCGGCGCCTTTGTGGCGGGTGCGGTGCTGTCCACCGTGCTGGTCAACGCCGGGCGCAGGCGGGGTCTGCCGTCCATTTATGCCTGGAGCATTCTGCTGGAGGCCTGTCTGCTTGGCGCGCTGGGGCTGGTGGACATGCTGCTGCCGGCGACGCCGCGCGGGCCGGCGCTGGCTTATGGGCTGAGCTTTCTGATGGGGCTGCAGAACGCCACGGTCACGCGCATATCGGGGGCGCGGGTGCGGACGACGCACATGACCGGGATGCTGACCGATGTGGGGATCGAGCTGGCGGACTGGTTCGATTCCTTTGTCCATCGCGTCGATGCGGGGTCGCTTGCGCGGACACGGGAGCGGCTGTGGCTGCATGGCGCGATCGTTGTGTCTTTCACGACCGGCGGCATCGTCGGTGCGTTTCTCTACGGATGGTGGTCGGCCTTTTTTCTGTTGCTGCTCGCGGTGCTGCTGGTCTGCCTGTCGCTTCCGGGGGCGCTCCGGCATAGCGGGATGCGGGCGTCCGGGGCTGTGGTTTCCGGCGATCCGGGCGCGGGGGAGAAGGTCTGAGGTAAGGTCTCTCTGGTGTCATGCTGCCGGCGGGTGACGTGATGGTCTCGCGTGGTGTGAGGCTTTATGAGGGTGCCGGAAACGGATGGGCGGGTGTGTCTTCGGGATGGTTGCCGGGCTGCGGGCGGAGGAACTGGACTGGGTGGCGCCCGGGCGTGCGCTGGCGGCGTTCGCGGGGGAGCCGTGGGTGGCGTTTCTCGACAGTGGCGGAGATGCGGCGGGGGAGCGCGCGCGGTGGTCGTTTCTGTGTCCGTGGCCGATGGAGACGCTGCTGTGCCGGGACGGGGCGGTGTGGCGGAACGGGGAGGCGGTTCCGGGGGATGTGTGGGGGCATCTCCGGGACATGCGGCGACCGGAACGGAGCGGGGCTCCGCATGGGCCGTTTTCGGGTGGGGTGATCGGGCTGGCGTCTTATGAGGCGGGGATGCGGCTGGAGGGAGTGGTCTCGCGGCACCTTGCGGCGGGGCCGGAGGTTGTGGCGGCCTCTTATGAGGAGGCGCTGGTTTTCGACCGGCTGGAGCGCAGGCTTTGGTGGGTGAGCGGGCGTGGACTTGCGGCGCCGGATCCGCGGGGAGCGGGCGGGGCCGGCGAGGCTGTGCCGGAGGTTGTGTTCCGGCCAGATATGGAACGTGGGGCCTGGCTTGAGGCGGTGCGGGAGGTGATCCGGTTTATTGAGGCGGGGGATATTTTTCAGGCCAATCTGACGATGCGCTGGCGTGCGGCTGTGCCGGACGGGTTTGATGAGGGGGCGGCTTATCGGGCGTTGCGGCGGGGGTCGCCGGCGCCGTTCGGGGCGTATCTGCGGACGCCCGGGTTTTCTCTGCTGAGCGCGTCGGTGGAGCGGTTTGTCTCGATGTCGGCGGAGGGATGGGTGGAGACGCGGCCGATCAAGGGGACGGCGCCTCCCGGGACAGATGAGCGGGAGGCGGCGGCGTTTGTGGCGGCCCTTGCGGCGGATGAGAAAGAGAATGCCGAGAACCTGATGATTACGGATCTGATGCGCAACGATATCGGGCGTGTGTGTGCGATCGGGTCGGTTTCGGTGCCGCAGTTATGTGCGGTGGAGCGGTTTACGCATCTGCATCATCTTGTGTCCTGCGTGCGGGGGCGATTGCGGGGCGGGCTGGATGCGGTGGATCTGTTGCGCGCGACGCTGCCGCCGGGATCGGTGACGGGGGCGCCGAAGCGGCGGGCGATGGAGATTATCGATGCGGTCGAGGGATCGGCGCGGGGGGCGTATTGCGGGAGCGTGTTCCGGATCGGGCGGGACGGGGGGCTGGACAGTTCGGTGGTGATCCGCAGCATTGCGCGGGCGGGCGACCGGCTCGAGATCGGGGCCGGGGGCGGGATTACGTTTCTTTCTGACCCGGAGAGGGAATATGACGAGATGATGCTGAAGGTTGCGCCGTTGCTGAGGGTGTTCGGGGGCGGGTAGTGCCCGGTCTTTTCCGCAACCCCTGATGCAGCAAAGCTGCGGATTCAGCCGGACAGAGCGGGCTTTCGGCTCATCAGCAGGGCGATGCCGAGGCTGAGGCCGTAGCCCCACAGCAGCCAGGCGGCGCCGAGGCGGATGACGGTGTCGTCTGTTCCGTAAAAGCCGGGCGCCCAGTGCAGGACGAGGCCATCGGTCATCATGGCGATGGTGCCGACGACGCTGACGCCGGCCAGGAGCCGTCCGGGCGCGAGGCGGGCGGAGCGTCTGATGAGGCGGATGCTGAGCCATGCGACGAGGATGGTGGTAAGGAAAGAGAAGCCGCCTCTGACGGGGTCGAGCAGCAGGCCGGGAAACAGGCGTACGTAAAGTGTGGCCAGAATCCACATGAAAACGCTGACCAGGGCGAGGATGCCGGTCTGTCGTCCGCTGAGCATGGCGGGGCCCCTTCTGTTTCTGTAGCACCCGCTACATAGCATGGAGGCGTAGCAGGTGCTACAGAAATTCTCATGTCTGGGAATGTCGTAAAACGCGCGGGTCGCGAGGAAAAACGGGCGGGGCTTGTGCGGGCGCTGAGTGCGATCGTGCTGGCCGAGGGGCTGGATGCGCTGTCGCTGCGGCCGGCGGCGGCGCGGCTGGGAACGAGCGACCGGATGCTGCTGTATTATTTTGGCAGCAAGGCGGAGCTGGTGGCGGAAACGCTGGAGGAGGTTTCCGGGCAGCTGGCGGTCAGGCTGGCCGTGATTTCCGGTGATGAGCGTCTCTCTCCACGGGAGATGATCCGGCAGGCGGTGGCGTTGCTGACCGGGCCGGAGGTGCTGCCTTTCATGACGTTGTGGGAGGAGATCTGCGTGCGGTCCGCGCGGGGGGACGTGTTTTTCCGTCAGGTTGCGGAGCGGAGCGTGGCGTTCTGGAGCGGCTGGATCTGCGAGCGGACGGTTTTTCCGGCCGGGGTTGAGCCGGAGGAAGGGGCGCGGGCCATTCTTGTCGTGCTGGAGGGAATGATCCGGGTTGCGCCGGACAGCCGGGGGGCTGTGGCTCTGGCTGAGGTGCTGGAGACGGTGCTGGCGACGGGGAAATGATGTTCGTGCGGGAGACTGGTGGTCCCCGTATCGTTTTTACCGGCTTACGTGGCGCTGCAATCTGTTTCATAGTCGTTATGACGGGCCGTGCAGCCTGTCGGGATGTGTGATTTTTCTCCTGTGGTTTCAGGATTTTTGCGGGGCATGATGGTTTTCAGACCTCATCTTACAGGCACGCGACGGTTTATGCGGGCCGTATTGTCCGCTGTCGCTCTGGGCGTGTCTGTTCTGCCCGTGCATGCGGGGACTGCGGCTGAGCCGGAACGCAGGCTGGTGATTTTCGATCAGGATATTGATGGCCTGACCGGAGGCAACGCCGATCCGCTGACGATGCTGCTGCATGCCGGAACAGTGCAGGTTCTGGGCGTGACGACGGTGACGGGGGATGGCTGGATGCGGCAGGGCACGGAATATGCTCTGAAGCTGCTTGAGATTCAGAACCGGTCTTCGGTTCCTGTCTTTCAGGGCGCGGAGTTTCCGCTTGTGCAGAGTCCTGGCCAGCTGGTGCGGGATACGCATCTGTATGGCGGGGTGCGGACCGATCCCTGGCTGGGCGCGTATGCGGAGCACAGTCCGCGCTCTGATGAGGTTGTTGCGCCGCCGGGCGGATATGCGAAGACACGGCCGCAGCCGCAGCCGGCGGCTGAATTCATTGTCGATGCGGTGCGGGCGCATCCGCATCAGGTCACCATTTACTGTGGCGGGCCGCTCACCAATCTTGCGCTGGCGATCAGTCTTGCGCCGGACATCGTGCCGCTGGTGAAAGAGGTCGTCTTTATGGGGACGAGTCCGCGCCAGCAGCCGAGGACGGTCAATGTCCTGTTCGATCCGGAGGCGGCGGCGCGGGTTCTGCATGCTGACTGGCCACGGCTGACGCTTTTCACTGTGGATCTGGCGGAGAAGATTCATCGTGATATCGGAATGGCGCGCCGGATCGCGGGCGGTGCGAACGGGCCTGTAGCGCAGATTTACCGGGAGACGGTTGTTGTTCCGCATGACCGGGGCGATGCGATGAAATGGTTCCGGATGCCGGATGAGCTGATGGCGGCGTATCTGGTGGACCCGCGGATTATCACCTCGTCGCGCCGGTATTATGTGGATGTCGATCTGTCGCCGGGAATGAATCGCGGGGCTTCGGTTTACTGGGATGTGTCTCCCACGGCCTATGGCGGCGCGCCGTGGCCTGACGGGCATGAGCCGGCGGGGGTGGAGAAGGCCGTGCCGTCACCGGATGCGCGGATCGCGGAGGTGCCGGAGGGCTTTGACAGCGGGCGGTTTCAGGATCTGTTCACCAGACTCATGACGCATTCATGAGGAATGTTCAGAAAGAAGGCCGGTGGCGGTCTGAGATGACGGATCGTATTCGATGATAAAGATGATGGTTCTGGCCGGGATTCTGATGACGGGCTGTCTGTTGCCCGGTGGAGGCGTGCGGGCGCAGGAGAGTAATGTGGCGAAGGTTTTTCGGGTGACGCCGGTGCGGCCTGTTGCGGAGCTGACGAAGGAGGCGCTTGCGGCTGAGCCGCCGGTGCAGAAGGAAGGGCTGCGGGTGCCGGATCTTGTCGATCTGGCGTCGCTGTCGCCGGATTTCCGGTTTGATGTGCGGTATGCGACGACGCGGAATTTTCTGGGCACGCCGGTTTATTCGTCGTCGCATGCGTTTCTGGAGCGGCCGGCGGCGGAGGCGCTGGTGCGGGTGCTCGGGGCGTTGCGGGCGCAGGGGTATGGGCTGCTGGTCTATGATGCGTACCGGCCCTGGTATGTGACGAAGCTGTTCTGGGACGCGACGCCGGCGGACAAGCATCATTATGTGGCGAATCCTCAGCCGGGATCGATGCATAATCGTGGATGCGCGGTTGATCTGACGCTTTACGATCTGCGGACCGGGGAGCCTGTGTCGATGCCCAGCGGGTATGATGAGATGACGGAGCGGGCCTGGTCCGACTATCCGGGCGGGACGCCGGCTGAGCGGGCGGCGCGGGAGGTTCTGAAAAAGGCCATGATGGCGGAAGGATTTCTGCCGATCCCTGAGGAATGGTGGCATTTCGATTATAAAGACTGGGCGCTGTATCCGGTTCAGAATGTACGGTTTGAGGAGATTGGAAAGTCTTCGGGCTGAGTGGGAGTTTTCTCCGGCGGGTCAGGTCCGGCTGATGAGGATGACGCCGGCGATGGCCATGAGGCTGCCGGCGATGCGGGGCCATGAGGCGCGGTGCTGTTCGAGGCCGAGCAGGCCGAAATGGTCGAGTGCGACGGAGAGGATGACGGCGCAGACGAGCACGGTGACGGTGAAGCTGGCGGAGCCGATCTGTCTTGTGGCGAGTGTGGCGCAGAGGGCGAAGGTGGCGTTGAGGGCGCCGCCGGTCCAGGCCCACCAGGGGACTTTCGCGAGGCGGGCGGTGACGAGGGCGGAGCTGTCATGCGGGAAGAAGGGCAGCGCACAGGCGAGTGTGGCGATGGCGGTGGCGTAGAGCACGATGAGGGCGAGGGCCGGTCCGGCGGTTTTGCTGAAGCCGGAGTTCGCGGCGGACTGGAGCGGGTTGGTCAGTCCGGCGAGGATGGCGAGGAGGAACCAGCCGGCTTTCATGGGGGGACTTTCATCGTGAGGTGCTGCGAGGCTTTTTATGGCGTCAGTATGTTTTGAAAATGCAGGTGCGGTGGTTTTTCGGGGCTTTGCCCCGAACCCCGTAAAGGGACGTGGTCCCTTTGATCCCGGTTTGTTAAAATATTAAGGGGAGCTGCGAACTCTTTCGGGATGCGGTTTCTGAGAGACTGTTCCGGAAAGCCTAAAATGCACAGAAAGTTTCATAATAAACTGATGATACTGTGTTTTTTACGTCCCGAACCTCTGCTCACCTCAGCCAGACTGAAAAAGCACCCCACGATGGGTCTTTGATAAAAACAATAAAAATTTTTGGGTGCCGCCTTTTTTCAAAAAGGCGGCGTCTTCTGAAGCTTTTTGAAAAAAGCTTAACCAGAAACTTCTTTATGATTTACAGCAGGCTTTTGAAAACAGTCCCTAAGAGACGGTTTTCGGGGTGAGGCCGCGGGCGCGCAGGGCGGTGTCGGTGCGGACGGGGCGGCCGGTGCGGGCGGATTCATAGAGGGCGGTCATGAGGATCTGGTCGCGGATGCCCTCGCTGCCCGGGGTGCGGGGTTCGCGATTGTTTCTGATGCAGTCGGCGAAGTGATCTATTTCGAGAGCGAACTGATTGCCGGCGTCGATGCGCCATTCGCTGACGGATTCATGGTCGCCGTCGCGGCGGGCGACGAAAAGGCGCTGGCCCTGATAGGCAAAGGCGTTTTCCAGACTGATCCAGCCGTTTTCCAGGCGGACGCGCATGTCCTTGCTTTCGTGGGCGCCGTAACTGGTGGCGCAGTTGGCGATGGCGCCGGAGGGGAAGCGGAGCATGAAGGCGGTGGTTTCGTCGATATCGGTATAGCGTGAATCTCCGGTGGGGCTGAAGGTCCAGGCGAAGACTTCCTCGGGGTCCTCGCCGATGACGTTGCGGGCGCCGTTGAGGCAGTAGAGGCCGATATCGGGGAGGGAGCCGCCGCCGGCCATGCCGGGTTTCATGCGCCACTGATCGGCGGGACCCTGCATCTGGGTGTTGGTGGCCTCGATAAGGCGGGGTTTGCCGAGCTGGCCGCCCTGGGTGAGATCGATGACGGCGCGGTTGTATTTTTCGTACTGGCAGCGATAGGCGATCATCAGTTTCACGCCGGCCTCGCGGCAGAGCGTGTCCATGAGAATGGCGTCTTCGAGTGTGTTTGACATGGGTTTTTCGCACAGGACCGGTTTTCCCGTTGCGACGACGGCGGCGAGATGTTCGGGGTGCAGGCCGTTCGGGGTGACGATGTAGACGGCGTCGATCTCCGGGTTGTCGGCGATGCGGCGGATGCTGCTGTAGTCGTAGATGGCGTGATCGGGGATACCGTACTGTTTCGCGACGGCGCGGGCCTTGTCCGGATGTCCTGAGATCAGGGCGGTGGGTTTGCTGTGCAGGGTTTCGGCGAAGGCGGGAAGGATTTCGCCGAGCGCGAGGCGGCCGAGGCCCATGATGGCGAAACCGGTTCGCTGATCGGGTGGCGTGAAGGCCGGCGGGTCCTGTTGCGGCAGGTCGGCGGCGCCGCGCCAGTTTTCGAAGACGACATGATCGTTTTCGACTTTTCCGATGTCGAGGGCGGTCGGGGGTGAAGACCGGACAGGCGCGGGGAGGGTATGGGAGCGGGTGCGGGGCATGCGGCGGTCCTCCGGTTTCCGGGTTTGCGGGTCATGGGGAAGGAAACGTCGCGGGGGTGAGGAAGTCGCAGGAATTTTTTTGTGACTGTCCTGACGGGCGAGCGCGGTATCGGGATTTCTGTCCGGAAACGGGCCGGGAGCGTGGCAGGAGGCGTCGGCTTTCCTGATACGGTATTGTCCGGTGGATCGGGGTCTGCGGGAGTGTGAGTCCGGCCGGGTGCGGGCTGAGAGGGCGGGTCCGGGCAGGGCCGGAGGGACCGGCTGAAGATCGTGTTTTTTGGAGTGGTTTTTCGGGGATTACGGTAACCGGCGCAGGTCATCGGTGCGTCGGCGACCGGAGCGGGCGGTGGTCACGGCGGCCAGATAATTATGGCCAGATAACTACGGTCGGTAATTATGCCCGGTAATTATGGTCAGTAATCATGAGTGGTCGTCGGGCCGGTAATCGTCGTCGGTAATCGTGGCCGGAAATCGGGGTGTCTGGTGGTGCGGAAAATGTTTGGGGAGGGTGTGTGATGGGAGTGGTGTGGCTGGACGGGCGGCTGATGCCGGCCGGGGAGGCGCGGATTGATCCGGCGGATCGGGGGTTTCTGCTGGGGGATGGTCTGTTCGAGACGATGTGGCTGGCGCATGGGGCGGTGCCGCGGCTGGACCGGCATCTGGCGCGGCTGGCGGAGGGGTGCGCGGTTCTGATGCTGCCCTGTCCCGATCCGTCGATGCTGCGGGAGGCGGTGGCGGAGCTGGTGGAGGCGTCGGGGATGCGGGACGGGTCTTTGCGGCTGACGGTGACGAGGGGTTGCGGGCCGCGCGGGGTGATGCCGCCGGCGGAGGTGCGGCCGACGGTGCTGCTGACCTGTGCGCCGCCGGCCGCCAGGCGGGGCGCGGTGCGGCTGGGGGTGAGCCGGTATGTGCGGGACGGGGCGTCGCCTTTGTCGCGGGTGAAGTCTCTGAACTATCTGCCGTCGGTGATGGCCCGGATGGAGGCGGTGGCGGCGGGGTTCGATGATGCGCTGCTGTCGGGGGCTGGCGGCGCGGTGGCCGAGGCGAGTGCGGCGAATCTCGTGGTTCTGCTGGACGGGATGGTGCTGACGCCGCCGGTTTCCGACGGGGCGCTGCCGGGGACGTCGCGGGCGGTTCTGCTGGAGGCGGGGTTCTGTGTGGAGGGGAGTGTGCCGCTGGCGCGGCTTGCCGATGTGCGGGCGGCGTGGCTGATCTCGGCGCTGTCGGTGGTGCCGGTGGCGGCGATCGGCGGGCGGGCTCTTGCCGGTGATGGCGGGCAGGAGATGGTAATGCGGGCGCTGCTGTTCGGGTGATGGGGGCGGAGGCTGTCCGGTGGGTTGCGGAAACTGTTCAGAAGCCGGGCAGGGAAAAATTCGTAACGGATTGATGTGTTTTTTTAGTCCGGCTCATTTGTTCGCCCCGTCCAGAAGCGGGAGAGTGCCCGGCGATAAATCGCTGATAAAAACAGAAGTTTTTGGGTGCCGCCTTTTTTCAAAAAGGCGGCGTTCCCTGAAGCTTTTTGAAAAAAGCTTCACCAAAAACTTTTTTATTTATCGAAGGGTTCACGGGCAGCGTGGATGTGCTGGCGGATGGTGTTCAGGATGATGGTTGTGAACGGAGTGCGGGCGGTTTCCGTGCCGTCCCGCAGGCAGACCGAGAGGACGCTGTAATTCGCCATGGGGTCGCGCAGCGGGATGCAGACCAGGCCGTTATCGATATGTCTGTTCCGGGCGCCGGGATTTGTCTGAAAGGCGATCATGTTGTCGCGTGTCACGAGATCGCGCATGAGCAGCCAGGAATTGGTGCGTATCAGCGGCGTGTCGTCGCGGCGGGGCAGTTTTCTGAGGATCGGCCCCCAGTAGATCGGGTTCATCGGCAGAACGAGGGGGAAGCCGCCGCATTCGGCCAGGGTGAGTTCCGTCCGGCCGGCGAGTGGATGATCCGGCTGCATGACGGCGGAACTGGGCAGACGGAATTCGGCGAGGGTGGTGATGCCGATCTGCGGGACGACGTCGTAGGCGAAGACGACGTCGATTGTGCCTGAGACGAGATCCCGGATCAGGGCGGGAGGTTCGCTGATCTGAAGGTCGAAGGCGAGTTCGGGATGGGCCTGGCGGAGCGCGGAGAGGATGTCGGGCAGGACGTCGTGGGCCAGGGCGTCGGAGGTGCCGATGACGAGGCGGCTTCCGGTTTCCCGGTTCAGCCCGTGAACGGCGCCGAGGCCGCGGGTGACTTCGTCCTGAATCCGGATGGCGTGTTCGAGCAGGGTTTCGCCGGCGCGTGTCAGGGCGAGGGTGTTGCGTCCCCGGCGCCGGACGAACAGGGGCATGCCGAGGCTTTCTTCCAGCAGGGTAATCTGACGCAGGATCGATGACGGGGCGATATGCACGAGGTCCGAGGCGCCCCGGAACGATCCGGCTCTGGCTGTTGCCAGGAAATAGCGCAGCGGGGCGCCGAGCATCAGGGTTTCGGCGAAGGCTGTCATTTCCGGATGGTCCTGGGAATGTTCTCCATATGAGAACATGGATAGCATTATTTTGTACTTTTCCCGGAGAAAATCCCGGTCCTATTGTATCGGTAGCGGTCTGATCCTGACGGGCCGGGCTTCCGGGTTGTCCGGAGAGATGGTCGGGGCGTTGTCTGGCCGGACGGATCAGCCGGGCGGGCCGGATGGATGGGCCGGTTACAGGGGGGTGGCCACGGCGGCCGGTTATGGAGACCGGTGAAGGAAGCCAGTGACTGGGGCCAGTGACTGACCGGGACCAGTAACGGGGACCGGTAGCAGAGGCCGGTCATGGGTGCCGGAAAAGGGGCCAGTCACGGCGCCAGTCATCGCGGTGAATCATTGGGATGCGTCACAGGAGGCCGTCATGGAGGGCTGTTACAGGGGCTGGCCTGAGGGCCTGGTCGTTTGGGGCCGGGCCGGCAAGGGGCTTAACCGGAATGCGGGATCGGAGCGATGTCTGTGAGGCGATGCGGGTTGATATGGCGGTAAACGGAGATCAGGGCAGATGAGCGGGCAGCAGATTACACGGTCTGAGCTTGTCGATGTGGCCATGGGCCGCAGACCGGCCTCCGTTGCGATCCGCAATGCGCGGATCGTCAATGTCCTCAGCCGGGAGATTCATGACGGCGAGATCCTGATCCTGGGAGACCGGATTGCCGCTCTGGGACCTTCCGATCCCGGCCGGCCGGAGCCGGAGCAGGTGATCGACGCCGCCGGCCTGTTCGCCATGCCCGGTCTGATCGACCCGCATCTGCATACGGAAAGCTGCGCCGTCACCCTGGCGGAATTTGCCGGTGCGGTGGTTCCGCGCGGCGTGACGACAGCGATCTGCGATCCGCATGAATACGGCAATATCATGGGATGGGAGGGCATCCGGCTCTGGCTGGAGGAAAGCCGGCGGGTGCCCATGAGCCTGCTGCTGCGTGTTGCGCCGCGGGTTCCGGAACTGCCGCCTGAGCTGGAGACGGCGGGCGGGTCGTGGACCATGGCCCGGACCCTGGAACTGCTCGCGCTGCCGGAAGCGGCCTGTCTCGCGGGGGATATCCATCCCCGTTTCACGCTTGAGAACGACCCGCGGCAGCGGCGGCTGATCGATGTGACGATCGCGCTCGGCAAGACGGTCAGCGGTTACTCGCCGGGGCTGAGCGGGCGCGAACTGTCGGCCTATGTCGCCGCCGGGGTGGAGGACAGCCACACCCCGCACGATGTGGAGGAACTGTGCGAGGATCTGCGGGCCGGGCTGCATCTTTTCCTGACGCCCCGTCCGGGACGGTTCGGACCGGATCAGTTCCGGGCGCTGGCCGGGCTGATCGCGCGGGAAGGGATCGATACCCGCCGGATCTGCCTGTGCACCGATGACGTGCCGGCGGACCGGCTGCTGACGGAGGGACACCTGGACTACCGCGTCCGGCTGGCCATCCGGTCCGGCATTCCGGCGCTGACGGCCATCCAGATGGCGACGATCAATTCCGCCGAGGCCATGCGGATCGACCGGGATTACGGCTCGGTCACGCCGGGGAAAAAGGCGGATATCATCCTGAGCACCGATGCCGAACTCAGCACGGTGCGGATGGTTCTGCGCGCAGGAAGGGTCGTGGCGCGGGACGGAGAGCTGGTGACGCCGGTTCCGCCCTTCTCCTGCCCGCCGGAAGCGTTGCGGACGATGGAGCGGGTCTCCGTCCCTGCGCCGGAAAAGCTGCTGATTCCTCTGGAAACGGCGCAGGAAACGGTGCTCTGCCGGGTGATCGCCCGCGAGGGAGAAAAAGTGTTCAGGCCTATGCGGCTGCCGGTTCGTGGCGGGCTGATCCGGCCCGATCCGGAGCAGGATGTCGTCAGCCTCGCGGTCCTGGACCGGTATCAGGGCAGCGGCAGGATCGGGCGGGGCTTTGCATACGGGACGGGACTGCGGCGCGGCGCCGTGGCGTCGAGCATCAACCACAACGCGCATGACCCGTTTGTCGCAGGCGTTGCGCCCGGGGATATGGCCTGCGCATTGCGGCGGCTGGTGGAGATCGGCGGCGGCTACGTGGCGGCGCTGGACGGACGCATCATCGCCGAACAGGCCCTGCCGGTAGTCGGGATGATTTCGGAGGCGCCGCTCGCGGAGGTCGCGGCCGGGCTGCGGGCCGTCGAACAGGCCGTAATCACAGAGCTGGGCTGCTCGCTGACGGATCAGCCGCTGCTCCAGCTCAGTTTCTTCTGTTCTCCGGTGGTCCCGCGCGTGGGGCTCACGGATTTCGGGCTGGTCGATACGGACCGTTACGATTTTGCGGACGTTCTGGCTGAGTCTGTTTCCTCTTCCGCTCATTCTCCAGACGAAAAGGAACTCTCCGTATGATTCCGTCCGTTCGTGCTGCGTCCGCCGATGAGGTTCCGGTTCTCGATCTCTCCACGCCGGATGGGGGGCCGGACGGGGAGCAGGCGCTGGCCGCCCGGCTGCGGGAAGCGTGCCTGTCGCTCGGTTTCTTCTATGTCGCCGGTCATGGTGTCCCCCCCGCGCTGACGGAGAACATCTTCGCCGCCTCCCGGCGATATTTCGCGCTGCCCGAGGAGGATAAGCGGCAGGATCTGATCGATGAGCGTTTCCGGCGCGGCTACATGCCGATCGGTGTCAGCCACAAAGCGCCGTGGCGCCCTGACCTCAAGGAGAGCTATGAGGTTTCGCTGGATCTGCCGCCGGACGATCCGGATGTCCTCGCCGGCCGCTTCCTGCATGGCCCCAATCGCTGGCCGGCGCGTCACCCCTGGCTGCAGGCGGCGGTCGATCCTTATCTGGCGGCGATGCTGGAACTCGGTGGGCGCCTGATGCGGCTGTTCGCCCTGAGCCTTGATCTGGAACCGGAGTTTTTCGTGTCCCTGGCGAAGAAACCGACCATGCATCTGCGGCTGTTCCATTATCCGCCGCAGCCGCCGCAGTCTCCGGACGATCAGTTCGGCATTCCGCCGCACAGCGATCTGGGTATGCTGACCATTCTGAATCAGGACCCGATCGGCGGCCTGGAAGTGCGCCGGCGGGACGGGGAGTGGATCGCCGCCCCCTGGATCGAGGATACGTTCGTCGTGAATGTCGGCGATCTGTTCTCGGTGTGGACGAACGATCTGTACGTGTCCACGCCGCATCGCGTGGTCAACCGGACCGGACGCGAGCGCTATTCCATTCCGACCTTTTTCAGCCCGGATTTTGACACGTCCGTCTCCTGCCTGCCAACCTGCCTGCGGGAAGGGGAGACGCCGCGCTATGCGCCGATGCGGTCGGGAGCGTATCTGGAAGAACGGCTGCGCGCGGGGCACCGGTTCGACGAGGCCCGCCGGGCTCCGGCCGCCTGATCCGCCGCGTGCGGGATGAGGGAAGCGGCGCCGTCCACCGAGAACGGACGGAGAAGAGCATCGGAATGAGACGGCTGGACGCTTTCTTCGCCATCACGGCGCGGGGCTCGACGGTCCCGCGTGAGATTCTGGCCGGCGTCACCACGTTCAGCGCGATGAGCTATATCCTCATCGTGCATCCGATGATCATGGCCGGGGCAGGCCTCGACCGGCATGCGCAGACGACCATCACGGCCTGGGTGGCGTTCGCCGGCACGCTGCTGGTGGCGCTCTGGCCGCGCATGCCGCTGGCGGTCGCGCCCGGCATGGCGGCGAATGTTCTGTTCGCGCAGGTGATCGTCGGGCAGATGTCCCTCTCGCCGGCCGTCGGTCTGGCGATGCTGTTCATCAGCAGCAGTCTCTTTCTGCTTCTGGCCGTCAGCGGGCTGCGACAGCGCCTGCTGCTGGCGCTGCCTCTGGCGGTGCGCGCCGGAATCCAGGGCGGGCTCGGCCTGCTGATTGCCTATATCGGCCTGCAGAATGGCGGCCTTGTGCATGCGACGGCGTCCGGACTGCATGTGGCACCGCTTGTTCAGCCCGCGGTGATCTATACGGCGGTGGGTCTGCTGGTGACGGCGGCGCTGTTCGCGGCCGGGACGCCGGGAGCCCTGCTGATCTCCATTCTGGTGATGACGGCGGGCGGCCTGTTCGTGCCTCTGCCGGGGGGCGGGTTCGTGACGCATCTGCCGTCGCGGCTGCTGGACTGGCCCGGCCTGCCGGACGCCTATTTTTTCGCGATGGATTTCCACGGCTATCTCGCGAATCTTCCCGTGGTTCTGCCGCTGACGCTCTATTATTTTCTCTCCGAATTCTTCGCCGCCGCCGGAACGATCGTGGCGGTGGCGGGCCGGCCGCCTCTGTCCATGACCCCTGGCGTGGTGACGGAGGGACACCGTCTGTTTCTGTGCGATGCGTTTTCCGAACTGACCAGTTCGGTCCTGGGCACCAGCACGGCTGGCGTTTTTCTGGAATCCTCGGCAGGCGTCGAGAGCGGGGGACGGACGGGGTTTGCCTCGGTTATCACGGCCGCCCTGTTCCTGCTTTCCCTGTGTCTGTGGCCGATGCTGACGGCCGTTCCGCCACAGGCGATCGCTCCGGCGCTGGTCATGATCGGGCTTTCGATGCTGCGCAGCCTCGCGGATGTGGACATGCAGCGGGCGGAGGACTGGGTGCCGGCCCTGCTGATCATCCTCATCATGGCGGTTGCCGGTGATTTCATGGTGGCGCTGACGGCGGGCTGTCTTTCCTACACGCTCATCATGTTTTTCTCGCGCCGGCACCGGGACATGTCGCCGGTCATCCTTCTGCTCGACGTGATGCTGACGGTCGATCTGATTCTGAAGGTCCGGCTGATTCCGGGGTGAGGGATGGGGACTGATTATTGCGGTTCACGCGGGGAGAATATGATGGAGTATTATCCCGGATATTGAATAATATTCTGATGATGCAAAGAAATTCCGGGGTGTTTCAGGTTCTGTTATGCAATGGGATGGTATTGTCCGGTGTGATTACCGGACGGATTACGGCGTCCGGTCATGGGGATGATTCGGGTGGCGACCGCTGCGGTGATCCGGTGCGGGCGGCATCGGTGCGGATCGTACGCCGGGGATGTTTTGTCGTCTGATCTGACGCGCCGGGCAGTTTCTCCTTGCATTTGTCCTGTCTTCGGCGCATCTGTGTCGGCCAGCGGGTGCTTTTATTCGGGTATCGACGCGTGTTGCGTCAGTTTTTCTCCTTAAAAGTTATGATTTCGTGTGTGTTTTGTGCACGACCGCTGTTGTTAAAAAGGAGCCTCGTTATGGCAACAGGCACCGTAAAATGGTTCAACTCTACCAAGGGTTTTGGTTTCATTCAGCCTGATGACGGAGGGCAGGATGCGTTCGTTCATATCTCTGAACTCGAGCGCGCCGGAATGCATACCCTTACCGAAGGTCAGCATGTCTCTTACGAGCTTGAGGCTGGCCGGAACGGCAAATCATCTGCAGTGAGTCTCAAGGCGGCCTGACGCTTTAAGACACATTTCCGATGTGCAGAAAGCCGCCCTTCGGGGCGGCTTTTTTGTTTGTGTCGTTTGGGAGTGTGTTTTTTTGCGCCCATCCCCGATGACCCTGGTACGCAATTGTCAGAGTCCCTGAAGCGGACATTACATTCGCGCCGGGGTGCGCAGTGTTTCGATCTGTGCGGCTGTCTCCGCAAGTTGTCGTCGGGAGATCAGATCAGGGGCAGCATCCGGCAGCTTTATGCGCCTGCCTTGCCTCCCTTTGGTTTTTTCAATCCTGCACTCAAAAATGTCGTTTAGACATGTTTAGCCGCCCGGGGAACTGTCAACGATTTGTATGTTTAAAGGGATGGTACCATTTCATTCCGGGCTTACCGAAACCCGGCCAAACGATCAGTGCGATCGGTTCAGATAATAACGCGGTGACGTTCCCAGCCGCTGTCGGAACATTGTTGTGAAGGCGGCAGGATTATCGTACCCGAGAGCGAGCGCCACGGCAGTCACGGATTCTCCTGCCGTGAGACGGGGCAGGGCGGCAACCAGGCACGCCTGTTGCCGCCACTCTGCAAAGGACAGACCGGTCTCACGCCGAAACAGACGTGTAAAGGTGCGGCGGCTCATGCGGAGCGACTGGCACCACTCATCAATTGTAGTGTGAATATCGGGACGGATAAGGAATTTCCGGCACAGGGATGCAAGCCTCTTATCGCCCGGGAACGGCAGGGATAACGGCAGCGCTGTCAGTGATTGCATCTCACACCGAATGAGATTCATCAGGGCCATTGTGCCGTCCGCAGGCTCGTTTTCGGCCGGCAGATCCACAGCACGGCCGATGAGCGCCTGCAAAAAAGGAGTGATTTCCACCACCTGACAATTCTGTGGCAAACCATCGGTCAGCTCAGGCGCGACAAAGATACTCTGGAGGTTGACTTCTCCCAGCATCCGGACGTCATGCGGGGTAGCCGGAGGTATCCATAGTCCGCGTTGAGGTGGCATGATCCAGGTTGTAGCCTGTGTTGACAGGATCAGTGTACCGGATGCCCCGAAAACCAGTTGTCCATGCCGATGTTCGTGGCACGGAATGACATGACCGTCTGGATAATCATTTCCCAGCGCTACCATTCCATGCGGCGTCGTGTGCAGAATATCGACGGATAAATGTCGCATCGTGGCCCACTCTCGTAATTTCATGGCCCGCATAAGGTGGCAGGCCATGGAAGGCGGAATTACAAGGACAGGGGCGAAAATACAATCTTTCTATAATAAAGAGGGCTATCCCGTGAGTGAGACGACGCTGGAACGTCCTGTTGCGCCATCAACAGAGTTCACAATATTAGGTACAGCGAGTTTTTGTCACCTGCTCAATGATATGATGCAGGCGCTTCTTCCGGCTATATATCCAATACTGCGTGGAAACTTCAGTCTGTCCTTTGCAGAGGTTGGATTGCTTACTTTGGTCTATCAGATTACAGCTTCTGTTTTGCAGCCGTTGATCGGGTTTTATACCGACAAACATCCAAAGCCCTATTCCCTTCCTTTTGCCATGATCGCATCTTTGCTTGGACTGCTCATACTGGCCTTTGCACCGAATTACACGGGCCTGCTCGCAGGTGCAGCTATGCTGGGGCTCGGTTCTTCAATTTTTCATCCGGAATCTTCACGGATCGCACGGCTCGCATCCGGAGGGGCGCACGGATTAGCGCAATCCCTGTTTCAGGTGGGCGGTAATTTCGGATCGGCCCTCGGTCCCCTGGTTGCAGCCTTTTTTGTCCTGCCACGCGGGCTGCATGGGTTGGCCTGGATAGCCATCGTGGCTGCAGGTGGCGTTTTTCTTATGACGCGGCTGAGTCAATGGTACAAAGAAAACGGCAAGGCGCGCATGAACGCCAGTAAGCCACGCCCGCTCCCTGCCCACATCACGGCAGCCCACGTCCGGCGCGCCATGGCCGTGCTGGTAGCATTGATTTTCTCAAAATATATCTATCTTGCCAGCATCACCAATTATTACACATTTTACCTGATGCACCACTTCCATTTCACAATTCGCAACGCCCAGCTTTGTCAGTTCGTCTTTTTTGCCGCTGTCGCCACTGGCACGGTCGCGGGTGGTCCTGTCGGCGACAGGCTGGGCCGCAAGGTTGTAATCTGGTTCTCTATTCTCGGCATCCTGCCTTTCACGCTGGCATTACCTTATGTGGGGCCTGGTACAACGATCGTCCTGAGCGTGATTATCGGCGTCATACTGGCTTCAGCTTTCCCGGCAATTGTTGTGTACGCTCAGGAACTGATTCCCGGTCGCACTGGCCTGATTTCAGGGACGTTCTTTGGTCTGATTTTTGGTGTCGGAGGCATTGCGGCAGCCATTCTCGGTGGCCTGGCAGATACTCATGGTATAGATTTCGTCTATCATTTATGCTCATTTTTGCCTATGGCTGGACTGTTGACTATATTTCTTCCAAATACAAAATCTGAACAATAAATATTTTTATTCTCATCTGTGTATTTCTTATCATATTTTTTTGATTTTTAAGGTAATGGGTCATTTCACAGGCACGTCAGGCTCCGGGGATTTTGCACTTCATAGAGAAATCCCCCGGATCAAAACCAGCGTAACGGATATTCGTGGCGACCGTATTCCTGCCCTGCTGTCGAAAATTCTGCCTGATCGAAAGTGTCGCTTAGGTGTGCTTAAATCGACCTCTGCTTTTGGGGAAGCACACCAAATAATTCCGATGATTGCAGAAATCAACGGGATCTGTATCTGTACTGTGGTCGAGATATCGTTCCGTATCATAGAGACGTCCGAAGCCACCGGGCAGGGTCATAAATCCTGATGCGGGTCAGGGGCCGCACTCTCAGTTTCAGTCGTGGCAATACGATGCCCGGCGCAGGCCGCAGTCCAGATTTCCGGTGCGGCATCAAGATTCATGGAGGTGATTCCCAGACCAGCCAGAAGGTCGGGTCAGATCGAATAGTGATCAAGCGTGATAATGCCTGCGATAATGATGGCTATATTGGCCAGCACGTCATTGCGTGCCGAAAGGAACGCAGCCTTGTCAGGCTGCCACCCTGATGACGATAGTGGACCAGCAGAAAAGCCGGGATCAGGCTGATGACCAGCGCACCCAGACCAGTGAAGGTAAGCGATATGGGATCTGGTGGCACAGGGGCTGCGATCTTCTGCCAGAGCGTCCGGAGGAACGCGATCACCGGTGCGAACAGCACAGCGGAGAGCAGCATGCCGACTTTCGCACGCCGGACAGCATTCCAGCCGAATGCTGCACTGATCAGAAAGCTTACGGCGGCGTCCTTAAAAAAATCCGTGCTGTCGGCAAGCAAGGACATCGAACCGATGGAGAGCGCTACCGTGAACTCGATCACGAAATAACCAGGATTGAGGAGTACGACGATCAGAACGATCCACCGGAAGGAAACAGTATGTGAAGTCATGAAGTATTTTCCGTTTCAGACGGTCGGGAACGGTTTTCGTTCTGGCCCCCCAGACACGTCATACATGCAGACACGTCATACACAGAGCACAAAAAGCAGGTTTACATTTATGTCATCCCGGCAGGCAGTAGTGGAAGACGCATCCGAAATCAGGGATTGTGCGCAGAGGGCTTACGTGCGTTATATTCCCCTGACCGGGCAGAAGCCTTCGGCGACGGTTGCAGATTTCGTGAAACAGATCGCCGCTGGTTCCGTCTGTTTCTGGCTTATTTCTGCCCGACAGCAGACTGTCCGCATCCCCGGCCAGAGTGGCATCTGAGAGCGAAGCGCAGTACTGGCAGGGGCCACTTATCGAGGGTGAAGAACATTTCTCGCCCGGGCTGTCTGCAGTTTCCGGATCGTCTCAAGAGACAGGCCCTGCATCAGCATTTCATCAATCAGATCGATATGCAGTCCCGATAACAGAGCGTGGGCATTGTAGGTGGCATAATCTGCGTCGGCAGGGTTTGCCGCATCTGTAATGCAGCTTTTTATTTCGGCATGCATCCATTGATAATGCGGAGATTGCAGCAACCCTCCGCTGAGCTCCCGGGCGCGGATCAGATGTCTGTTCGCAATTTTGAACGTGAGAATGGCATCAAGAAACGAAACAAGACGGTCTGCAGGTGCCGCGCCGGGTTCAAATGGTGGCGTATTGCTTTCAGCACTCTCTCTCAGTGCAGAGATCCTGGCAGCCCAGAGCGCATCCAGCAGGCCGTCCCGACTGCCGAAGGCCCGAAACAGGGTTCCTTTTCCAACAGACGCGGCCAGAGCGATCGCATCCATTGTCACGGCGCCCGGAAGCTCACTCTGAGCGAACAGTCTGTCTGCGGCCGCCAGCATATCGTCAGGTGAGGCAGGCGGCCGTCCCCGATTTTTACGTTGCATTACGGACCGACGGTCCGTTAAGGGTGAAGCTTCTGGACTCATGGTCCTTAATTCATATCGGAGAGTGGTACATGGCACCAGCATCTGTCCTCCCTCACTGGCTTGAGACAGCACTTAAAGCGCTCAGAAATGGCGATATCGACGGCTGGATGTCGATGTATGCGACCGATGCCGTTCATGAGTTTCCATTTGCTCCTGAAGGCTCTCCGACCAGTCTGACGGGACGGGATGCTATCGGTGCATATATGCGGCGTCTGCCGTCATTCATTTGCTTCGGTTCACTGAGTGATGTGCGCGCGCGTGACGTCGGTGACGAACTGATCGTGGAAGCGACGGGCCACCATCGCCGGATTTCGGATGGGGCTCCCTGCGACGTTACCTATGTATGGTTCATCACACGACGCGACGGCAAAGTGACGTCGATCAGGGATTACATGAACCCGCTTCAGTTACGGCGTATCGCGTCATCCTGACACGTAACTGCGGATGTCGGCTTTTTCAGAGCCTGTTTCAAAAGCTTCAAAGGGACAAAATCTTTCATAACAGACCGATGAGGTTATGTTTTTTATCCCGCTCATCTGCTCGCTTCAGCCAGTCTCAGGAAACACCACACAACAGGGCTTTGACAAAACAGAAGTTTCCGGATGTCTCCTTTTAAAAAACAAGAAATATCTTTATAATTCAAAGGAAATTATGCAGGGATGCGTTTGAAACACTCTCCTGAAAGAACACTCCGACAGGCAACCTTCCGCTCCTCCGGGCATTGGCGGCATTTCTGCCGGGACAGATATATTTCCCGATAAAGTCCCGTCAGCCGACCGGCGAACCGGATAGGAACATCACCGACCCGCACTGAATTTTTCAGAGAAGTCCGTAACGTTCCAGCAGATTATCTATCTCCGTTCCATCCGTCAGATGATGAAGCAGTCCGGACGCCGGAACCTTCTTCCCGTCCCGCAGTTCCGCCGCCGCCTGCAACAGCATCCGAATATCATAGACGCTTCCAAAGACTTCCGGAACGGCCCGGTCGACATTGAGCAGCGTATAGACCGCTTCCATCGCCGTGCGGACGGAATATTCCGTAGTAAACACCGTGTCGCGCGGTGTTTCGGCGAACTGCCCGAGAAAGGCGAGATTGACGCTGCCATCCGGCACCACTTTCGGACGGTCACCCGGAGAACGCGGCATGAACTGCGCCGTGATGAACGGCATCATGCAGGGATGCGTGATCGCGCCCGTTGCCGCCATATCGTCGATCTGGTCGGGTGGCACGCCCATATGGAACAGCCACTCCTGCGTGATCTCCTCGCCGGTGCACTCCTGCATCGGTTTTTTGGCATAGTTGCCCGGCACATCACTGAACAGCCCGTAGAGCCACGCCACCATCTGGCCCTTCGGCTGGCCTTTGAAATGGGGCTGGCGGCTGACCACCCAGCTCATCAGCCAGGCGGAGTCCTGAATGGTGACCGGGCCGCCTGTTACCGTGCGTCCGGAGAACGGACCGCGTCCCGTAATCTTCTGCACGAGATCGGGAATCCGCGTGTCCTGCGTTGTGACGGTTGCAGACAGCCAGCGGGATTTCGTCGTATCGCCGCAGAACACATCCGGGTGGCCGAAAGCCGGGTCCTGGCTCGCGATGTTGCGCCACAACTGCCAGATGCTGCCTTCTCCGATGGTCGTATCGACCGGTGCCGGTGTATGGTGATCGCCCCAGCGGGAATTCTCCACCATAGAGCCGTTGGTGACGAAAACCAGTTCGTCCGGGCTGAGATCAACGCCTGCCGCCGCCCCGTTTTCCAGCCAGTCGATATGGGTCGCAACCTTTTTTCCGCGCGACATATCGACGGCGACATTCGTCACCCGCACGCCGTGGCGAAATACGACGCCCTGATCGGCGAGCCATGTGGCCAGCGGCCTGCTCAGGGATTCCTGCTGGTTGTATCGGGTGAATTTCAGTGTGTGCAGATCCTTCAGTCCGAGGATCTGGTGCACGAAACGGGCGAGATAGCGCTTCATCTCGATCGCACTGTGCCATGGCTCGAAGGCGAACATCGAGCGCCAGAACAGCCAGAAATTCGATTTCATGAAGTCGGCGGACAGCATGTCGCTGATGGTCCGGCCCGCAAGCTTCTCCTCATCCGCGAGAATGAGCGCGATGATCTCCCGCCGCGCCTTGCCGGTCAGTGTCAGGCTGTCCCGATCCGGCAGCGGCTGGCCATGTCCGCACATCGCCCGGACCGGGCTGCTGCTGGGATCGATCCGGTTGAGATGGTAGAATTCATCGAGGACCGAGGCGTCCGGAACTTCCAGCGAAGGGATCGAACGATACAGATCCCACAGGCACTGGAACTGTTCCTCCATTTCCCGGCCGCCGCGGATCAGCCAGCCGGTCTCCGCATTGCCCGTGCCGTCCAGCGCTCCGCCATCGGCGTCCGACGCTTCAAGAATTGTGATCTTCGAAGGCGCCATCTGTGCATCGCGGATCAGAAACGCCGCTGCCGCCATGCCGCCCAGTCCGCCGCCGATAATCCATGCCGACCGGTTTTCCACGCCTTCGGGCTTTACCGGGCGGGCGAAGGCTTCGAAATTACTGTGGGCGTATCTCATGGCGTGCTGTGTCTTTCAGAGCCGGCAGCGGCCCGATCGATATGACGGAAAGAGAGTTTTATGAATGTACATAGCTTTTTGGTGACCGGTGTCTTTGATGTGCGTCAATTCACGCAGATACTGTTTGCCGGCGGGGCGGCGGGTGCAACTCTGCCGGTAAACAGTCTGCCTTATCTCAGATTACGTTTTCGTCATGCCCGGGGCTTCCGCAAAAGGCGTGTGCATCGGCCCTGGCTGTGACGGCGGCGACGCCAACGACAATTCAAACCTGATGCATTGTATCCACTCAGTCTGCATGCTCCAGTACTTCGTCGCCGCACAGCGCGAAAATCCCGTGCCCGGACCAAAGGAATTCCTCAGATACGCCACGTCGGAAAGAGCAGGCCTCCCCGGCCGCAAAGACATCGGCAGGCTCAGACCCGGCATGGCCGCGGACCTTTTCGCCATCGACACCCGCCGCATGGATTACGTCGGCACAAGATACGATCCCGAAAGCCTCCCCGGCCGCTTCGGCATCGGCATGCCGACAGACCTCACCATGGTCAACGGACGCATTGTCTGGAAAGATGGAGAATTCCCCGGACTGGACGAGGCCGGAATGGCCGCCGAAGCTGAAGCCGTCATGAAAGCCACGCTGGAATAATGAATAATCACAACGCAAAAACATTTACCCATTGCGCAGACAGCGCAGGGCTTTCCCTCGTATCTTTTATAAAAAGTTTTTGGTGAAGCTTTTTCAAAAAGCTTCGGAAGACGCCGCCTTTTTGAAAAAAAAGGCGGCACCTAAAAATTTTTATTGTTTCTTATCAAAGGTTTGTCGTGGGGCGCTTGTTTGAGGCTGGCTGAAACGAGCGGATAAGTGGACAAAAAGCATAATATTATACGTATGTTATAAAAGGTTTTATCCCGGTGAAGTTTTTGAAACGGTCTCTTGCACGGGAAGCAGCAGGGACAACACGCGGATAATCAGACAGATACCTGAAAATGTTTCTCCAGACAGAACCTGATTGCCGGTCCGTGTAGTCATGGCAGGCAATACAAAAAGAACTTGCCCAACGCACCGGTAAATTCAAAAATACATGATATAAAGACAACCCGAAATCAGAGTATAATGATCCCTGTTCGTTCCATAATCCTCACCGCACTGACTCTTTCTCTCATCGCCTGCTCCGGCACACCGCCATTATCCTACGCTGTATTACCCACCGGCAATATCCCCGAACCCATATTCGACCGCCTGGAAGCCATCACCAACCAGAGAAACGCCAAACTCCACCGCGCCGAGGCGAACCCCGCCCGCACAGGCGGCGCCTTCCTCGAACCGCAATACGTCTACACCATCGCCCCGCCATTCATCCCGCAGACCATCGACCTCCGCATCGCGCCCTTCACGGCATACGCAGGGAACCCGAAAGCCACAGAAGTCGCCAGCAATCTTCCGGTCGCTCTCGTCTCACGCCTGAAAGCACAGGGACTTTTCCATTCCGTCGAACTGCTCGACCTGTACACACAGCCCGCCCCGCAAACGGTCATCATGAGCGGCATCGTCAACCAGGCCGACAGTAACGACGTCACCCTCAGAGGCGACGCCCACACCCAGACCGAAATCCTCCTGCGTCAGAACAATATGGTCAGAGGCGCCATCGTCCTCAGCCTGACCCAGCTCAGCGGCACGACGATGTTCCCTTCCGCCGCCGTCATGATCGGCATGGCCCTCGCCAGCGCAACCCAGGGCACCCGCGCCGCCTGGACAGCCGATAAGGTCGCCCATATCATGAAAAAAGTTCAGAAAGGCGAGCTCGAAGGCGTCGACACCAGCAACGGAGAGGCGAGCGCCCTCAGATTCACCGCCCCCGCGCCGATGGCCCGATAACGTCCCGCAATCCCGCTTCCCGGAACACAAAGGCCCCGCCTTGCACCGACTTGCCCTCACCATCGCCATCCTGTCCGAGGTCATCGCCACATCCTGCATGAAAGCCTCGGACGGCTACACCAGGCTCGCGCCCTCCGCCGTCAGCATCTTCTGCTACCTCGTCTCGTTTTACTTTCTCTCCCAGGCTCTGAAGACCATCCCGACCGGCATCGCCTACGCCATCTGGTCCGGCGTCGGCATCGTCCTGATCTCCCTCATCGCCTGGCTCATCCAGGGCCAGAAGCTCGACACCCCGGCCATCATCGGCATGACCCTCATCATCGCCGGCTGCCTCATCATGAATCTCTTTTCGAAGACATCAGCCCATTAAGGGGAGGGCAGGGGACTATCCAAAATCAATCCGGAAAAGAAACGAAAATGTCCATAACATTCCGGAATCCGGCTGCCGCTCAGTCCGTCCCCACAATAAAAAACAGAAAAATTCTCACCACCGGCAGGGCAGGGACAGCTTCACTCCGGGATCACCGCCACAGACACAGCATCCCGTAAACCCCGCAATCACCACCCGAACAAGGCCCCGGAAACAATCCGTGATACCTCGCCCGAATGACCCCGACCCTTCTGGAAAACTCAGGACCGGAAAAGGCTCCGTCCGCACCCCGCAGGACGCCGGACAGAGCCTGACGAATTACTTCGTCGTGATCAGCATGATCTCAACCAGCACCCGCGGATCAGCCAGCGTCGCCTGCACGCAGGCCCGGGCCGGCGCCATGCCTTCCGGCAGCCATGCGCTCCACACGCGGTTCAGCGCATCACGGTCTTTGATGTCCTTCAGCCAGATCTGAGCCTGAAGGATGCGCGTATTATCGGTGCCATGCTCCTCAAGGATCGCATCGATCTGCGTCAGAATGTCCTTCGTCTGCCCCTCGGCGTCCAGCGACAGATCGGCCGCCACCACGCCCTGCGTGAAGACAAAGCCATGATACTCAACAGCTTTGGACAGAATGGCGTTCGGCTCGGTCCGCAGAATTTTACTCATGGAATACTCCTGATGTTAAGCGCACCCGGCGCTCATATCGTAATCGCCCGAACCTGGGCAGATGGATCAGAGAAATAAAGCCACACCCGCGGGATTCAAAGTCCCGCAAATACATCAAGCGCCTCCGGCGTGTCGAAATCGACAAAGATCGAAGCATCCGTGCTGACTGACGCCTTATGCAGACCCGGCATCCGAAGAAGCTTCCTCGCCCCTTCATCCCCTCGCAGTCCCATCAGATCCCCGAACCGCCGCGCATCCCATAATACCGGATTGCCGGGCCGGCCGTCGCATTCAGGCACTACCGCGTCAGCACCGGTCGCCCGATGACACTCCGCCAGCGCATCAATCGTGGCACCCGTGACAAGAGGCATATCCCCAAGACAGATCACGACTCCCGCCGCCCGGCAATCACGCGCATACGTCACCCCCGCCCGAAGCGACGCCGAAAGCCCTTGCGCCGCATCACCCACTGGCCGGATTGCAAACCGCTCCCGGTCCGTCCGCTCTCCGATGGTACATGCGGCAGCGCGGGCAACCCGCCCGTCCACATCAGGAACCACGACGCAGATACCCGTCATCCGGCTCGACGCAACCTGCGCCAGCGTCCGGGCGATCATGCTCCGGCCCGAGGCATCTGTCGCCAGAAGCTTGTGCCGTTCCCCCGTCCGCGACGACCGTCCGGCCGCGGTAATGACCGCGACGATCCCGCCCGCTGCTCCGGCCCCGGTTATAGAAGCTCTCCGCCAGCTCCGACGGCGCAGGAGGTCTCGCCGGACGTGCGCGTGCCGGCAGCAGGCGACCACCAGTCCTGCCGGATAGCCAGGGGAGCCCCCCGCCGCACCGCAACAATATCCGCCAGAATGGAAACAGCTATTTCCTGTGCGCCGACCGCCCCGATCGGCAGCCCCACAGGTCCCCGTATCTTCTTCAGCAGGGTCTTCGCCACACCATTCTCGCTCAGACGGCTCAGCCGCGCCGCATGAGTCCGCCGCGATCCCAGTGCGCCAATATAAAACGCAGCGCTCTTAACGGCTTCCGTCAGCGCGGGATCATCGAGCTTTGAGTCGTGCGTCAGCGTCACGATAGCCGTCCGGGAGTCGATCTTCAGGGCAGCAATCGCCTCATCCGGCCAGTCCGCAATAAGCGATGCATCGCGAAAGCGCTCAGGCGTCGCCAGATCACCCCGCGGATCGATCACGATCGTCTCGAAACCCATCGCCCGTCCCATTGTCGTCAGCGCCTGCGCGATATGCACCGCGCCAATGACGACCAGCCGGACAGGCGGACAAATGCTCTGCCAGAACCAGCCCGGCTCGCTCCCGCCACCCAGCCTGACGCATTTCCCGGCTCCGGCCTTCCGTCCCGCCGCCAGAATGTCGGACGGCACCGGATCTGATCCGGCCGCTTCCTCCCTGTCGCCGAAGACGGCATGATGCCGCCCGTCAAAAGACCGCACGAGCGTAAGGGCCGTTCGCTCACGCATCCCCCGGATGATTCCCTCCAGCAGAGCGTGGCTGAATGTCCCCTGAGGAGATGCAGGACCACGGAACGCCTCCACAAAAACACTCAGACTGCCGCCGCAGGCCAGCCGGATGCCCCACTCCTCCGCTCCCGCTCCGCCATAGCGAAGCAGCGCCGGAGGCGCGCCGGCGATAATCTCCCGTCCTGCCCGGATGACATCCGCCTCAACGCATCCCCCGCTGACGGAGCCTTCAACCCGCCCGTCCGAACCCATGACCATCATGCTTCCCAGAGGTCGCGGAGAACTGCCGGACATGCCGGCAACCGTCGCAAGCGCGACACCATGGCCACCGGCAAGCCACCGATGAGCATAATGGAAAGGATCGGCAGGCAATCTGTCTGACATGGTGATGACTGTATCAGCTCGTACAGAGTGCACCAGCATCGTTCTCGCATTGGGGGGTTGCCGAAGAGGGCCATTGGGCTCATTTCTCCCTCCTGAAAGAGTCGTGTCCGGATCTGTCGTCGGGACATGCAACCGAAGAGAGGACATACCTATGCCGAACAGCTTTGATGGTGAGACAGCCTATGTCGTCGTCGATGGCGGTAAAGCGAAGTTTTTCAAGCATAAGGATGGAAAATTCGAGGAGATCGCATCCTTCGATTCCGCTAAGCACGAAGGAACACCGGGGATGACCCCGTCCGGCTCTTCCCTCGGAGAGCAGAAAAAAGATGCCTTCGCCCGCGTCGTCGCTGACCGGATGAATGAAATCACGCAGAGAAGTTCGAATCTTGACGGTTTCGTGCTGGCCGCTCCGGGCGAGGTCCTGCACGATCTTCGCGAGCATCTGTCAAAGCCCGCCCAGCAGAAACTCATCAAGACGCTGGTAAAGGACCTGACCAATATTCCGGTGAGCGAACTGCCTTCGCACTTCGATATTCCGGAAACAGGCTGGAAAACCGCCTGACCGGAAAGCTGCGGTCAGGTTCGTGCAGAGTGAGTCGTGTCCATGAGTAATGTGTGCCGCTTCGAGGTGGAAAGGATACCTGTTACTCCTTTCCACCAGAACTGCTCCCTTGTCTGGTGTCCGCAGACGAAGCACGCTTTCATTGTCGACCCCGGCGGTGACGTCGAAGCGATTATGGAACGGGTGGAAGCGTCAGACCTGACTGTGGATGCGATCCTGCTGACCCATGGCCACCTCGATCACGCCGGCGGTGCCGGGCAGTTGCGCAGCGCTCTGGAGGCCCGGCAGGGAAAGGGTTCGGTGAAGCTGATCGGTCCCTCCCGGGAAGACGAATTTCTGCTGAACTCAATAGAGACTCAGGCTGCGCATTTTGGTCTGAATGATCTGAAAAACGCCCGGCCTGACGAGTATACCGCGGACGGTGATACTCTGACCCTCCTCGGGCGTACCTACAGTGTGAGTCATGTTCCCGGCCACACGCCAGGACATGTAGTATTTTTTGACAGACAGGATGGCGTGCTGTTTGCAGGCGATACCCTGTTCAGGGGCACCGTCGGAAGGACGGACTTCCCATACGGGAATGGGAAACAGCTGATTGATTCAATCGTCGAAAAAATCCTGCCGCTCGGTGACGATGTTGTGGTGCTGCCCGGTCATGGAGCTCCCACGACAATAGGGATTGAACGGGAGAGCAACCCGTTTCTTCGGTGACGAGGCTGAATAATTTTTTCTTCAGGATTTTGTCCGAAAGATTTTCAAACAGAGAACGCTATGTTTTGTCTCATTTCTGCGAGGAATGTACTGTCGTGCAGGCACCTTTTTCGGTGAGAAACTTTCTTCCGTTCTGTCTTGCCGTCGCTTTGTATGGTGGTGTCTCCGGATCCGCTGCTCTTGCGGCTGATAATATGGGTGAACAGTCTTCCGTGGCGCAACCCGAGCTGGCGCATGAACCGCTGAGTATTCGCTCAGGCAATGGGACACATCAGTTTTCAATTGAGGTGGCAAAAACGCCGAAAGAGCAGGAAATCGGCGAGATGTTCCGGACAAATATACCTGCTGACCGAGGTATGTTGTTTGTATGGCCGTATCCGCAGCAGAGTGACATGTGGATGAAAAATACGCTCTGTTCTCTCGATATCGTTTTTATCGGCAGCGACCATCGTATCCAGTCGATCGTTGAGGATACCGTGCCTGAAAGTCTCGCTCATGTGAGCAGTCACGGGCCGGTGATTGCGACACTTGAATTGCGGGGCGGCGAGACTGCCAGGCTGGGAATTTCCGTTGGTGATACAGTGAGCGTACCGTCTCTCGACAAAAGAAAATCCTGACACTTCTCGCGGTTTCTGATCTGCAGCTGGCCGGAGTGCAGGTCTGGTTGGACTGGATTGGGAAACGCGTGTAGCAGTCTGTCGCACGTTGTATTGGTCGGCAATAACGGGGAGCCGGAGTGAGTATTCTAGTAACTGGCGCTGCCGGCTTTATAGGAGCAAGAGTTTGCCAGGTATTGCTTGAGCAGGGTGCGCACGTTATCGGGGTCGATAATTTAAATAATTATTATAATACTGATCTGAAAAAAGAGCGTATTTCCACTCTCTCATCGAGCAGATACTTCGACTTAAAAGAGGCTGATATAGAATCAGTTGAATTATCTGATCTCTTTAAGCGGGAAGAGCAGCGCGAAATAACGGGTATATTGCACTTTGCAGCACAGGCTGGTGTAAGACACTCTCTGGATGCGCCGATTGACTTTATAAATACAAATGTAAAAGGGCATATCGCAATTCTGGAGTTTGCCAGAAAACTGGAGAACCTGAAGCATCTGGTTTATGCGTCGTCATCTTCAGTATATGGCCGTAACGCAGCCCTGCCATTTCGTGAGAGTGACAGGGTCGACCGCCCTGGATCTGTTTACGCCGCCTCCAAGCGGGCTGCTGAACTGATGTCAGACTGTTACCAGCATCTTTATGGTCTTCCCCAGACAGGATTGCGTTTCTTTACCGTATACGGCCCCTGGGGCAGGCCGGATATGGCGTATTTTAAGTTCGCGCGAGCGATTATGCGCGGGGAAACTCTTACATTATACGAAGGCAGGGAGCTCGCGAGAGATTTCACTTACATTGATGACGTCGCTGACGCCGTTCTGAAGGTTCTCGCCGCCCCGCCGTCTTCAGATCAGCAACGACTTCTGAACGTCGGCAACAATTCTCCGGAATCCGTATCATACCTTGTGACGCTTCTGGAAAAACACCTCGGCCGTAATGCGTCCGTGTCCGTGATGCCGCGTCCCGTTGCAGATGTGGAAACCACCTGGGCATCAATCGATGCAATTGAAAATCTGGCAGGCTGGCGTCCCCGGATCACACTCGACGAAGGGATCGGACGGTTTTCCGAATGGTTCTCGCGCAGTAAATATGTTTGATTTTCAGAAAATTGTCAGAGTTTCTGCTTGAAATTTTTGCGGGGTAGCTTGCGATTGAAGCTGCAGATGGAACATTTGTTACGACTGACAACCGATTAAGTGGAGATAGAACCGGATTGTCGGGGCGCGCCGATTGGAGGAACCGGAACAGGTGTCTGTTTTACGTAGGCAGGCGTGGCCTGCTGCCACTTAAGCACAGGCTTCTGACGCTTCAGTGGCCGGTGCAACGCTGACCTTATTAAGTGAAATTTTGATGCTCGGAGCAATCTCGGGCGCCTTCGTCTGACACCTGCGGCCAGCATTTCGACAATAATCGGTCTGTCTCGTTGACCGGGAGTGCCGAATTCAGGGCTCTTGTTGCGGGGCTGGTGTTCGACTGCATGCGATCATCGGAGTGTATCTCTGATGAACGTGAACTACAGCGACTATCTCCTGGCTCCAGAGTGAACCAGATTGCCTCCGTCTGGTCAGCCAGCCTATCGCAAGACCGTGCTGTCTGCGGAGGTGGGCACCAACCGTCGATCTTATGTACTGGCGTCGGAGCAGTATCGTCACGGGATGACGAATTTCCTCAATGTGCTCGATTCTGAGCGCCGTGTGCTGCGTTCGGAGACTGATTTCGCGGAGATCACCTCGACCGTGTCGTCTGATCTTGTGCGGCTGTATCTGGCGCTTGGCGGCGGCTGGGAGCGGGTTTTCCCGTTATCTGCCCGTGGATGAGACGAGGCGTTTTTTGATTTGTGTGATTTTTCTGAAATTTAGGTGTTGACGGTGTGTGTGTAGGGGTCTTATACCCCGCTTCACCGCAGCGGCGGGGCTCTTGAAAAGCTCTTCCGGTTCGGGTAAAGTCTTCAGCCCTTCGGGGGTTAAGGCCTGGTCTTTGACAAGAGAATATGAGTAGAGAGGGATATGCTGACGGCGTTTCTTCTCGGATCGGGTGGCTTTCGGGTTATCTGGTTTTGAGAGGGTTTTGGTCTGGCTTTTAAGTTAAGTCTGACTGATTGGACGTTTGTTTGGCGTATCTTTTGACAGACGCGTTTTATACAGATGTTTCGATGAGTACATGTTCCTGTCAATCAGGGATATGAGCTGGATTTGGCTTTGTTTGTTGTGTTGGGGTTTTGGCTCTGACGTGATGAACCTGAGAGTTTGATCCTGGCTCAGAGCGAACGCTGGCGGCATGCTTAACACATGCAAGTCGCACGAAGGTTTCGGCCTTAGTGGCGGACGGGTGAGTAACGCGTAGGGATCTATCCACGGGTGGGGGACAACTTCGGGAAACTGGAGCTAATACCGCATGACACCTGAGGGTCAAAGGCGCAAGTCGCCTGTGGAGGAACCTGCGTTCGATTAGCTAGTTGGTGGGGTAAAGGCCTACC